>Ga0326726_10000004_pt1 | contig 262130 bp, 244 predicted proteins | sample MHFenrmetagenome_2_FD_207603 | JGI IMG/M metagenome (GOLD analysis project Ga0326726, IMG submission 207603) | Lab enriched peat soil microbial communities from Michigan Hollow, Ithaca, NY, United States - MHF15MN | ecosystem: Environmental > Terrestrial > Soil > Wetlands > Peat | place: USA... | reverse complement strand
TCTGTTGAAAAACTCAAATAAATCCTGAATCGGTTTTTCCGCTGTCGTCGATTACTCTCAATTGTTGAAAGTAATTTCGATGCCTGAGCTCACCGGAAGCTTCACAAGCCGAAATCACAGTCACGCTACTGGACCCCCATATGTCGGAGAAAATAATTCGCTGACGGGGCTGATATTCTCGGGGCCCGACCAAAAACGGAGTTTTTCAACACAATACGAAGAGATCAGCCAGTGGTTACGCCGGGGCGGGCAGCTTTCCTGTCTGCTGGTTGACCTCGATTACTTCAAGCAGATCAACGATCGTCATGGCCATCAGGCCGGTGATCTGGTGCTGCAAGAGGTGGCGCGTACGCTGAGCAAAGAACTGCGTGCCAGCGATGTGCTGGCGCGTTATGGCGGCGAAGAATTTGTCTTGCTGCTGCCGGCGACGGGCAGCGAGCGCGCTGCCGAGATTGCCGAGCGCCTGCGCACGGCCATCGCGAGTCTTGCGCTCACATCGGGACGGGGCATGAGTTTGCGGGTGACGGCTTCTTTTGGGCTCGCCAGCCTTGTTGGCGGCCAGCGTGCAACACTGCAAGATCCGGGTTTGTGGCTGCTCCGTCAGGCCGACCAGGCTTTATACACCGCCAAGGCGCACGGGCGAAACTGTGTGAGGGTTGCTGGCGACTCAGGAGTCGGTGCTACGGCGGCCCGGCCATGGGGCCGGTCCGCGTCCCGTGAGCACTGAGTCTTTCGTCTGAACATCGTGTCAGCAGGGCTCACGGATCCATTGTTTTGGCACCGGGAGCCGGTCGCCTAACGCTGCAAGAGTTTCAGTTTGTCCGGTTTGCCGTCCCAGTCTGCGGCATCCGCGGGCGGCTCCTGGCGTTCGGTGAGCACCGGCCATTTCTTGGCCAACTCAGCATTCAGAGCAGTGAACTGTTCCTGCCCAGCCGGGACGTCGTCTTCCGCATAGATGGCATTGGCCGGGCATTCCGGTACGCACAGCGTGCAGTCGATGCACTCGTCCGGGTCGATCACCAGCATGTTCGGGCCCGCGTGAAAGCAGTCCACGGGACAAACTTCCACGCAGTCGGTGTATTTGCACTTGATGCAGTTTTCAGTGACCACGTAGGTCATTGCTTGTCTCCGGCAGCAAAATGGCGAGGCGCGATGATACACGCTGGCCAAGCCGAATTAAATTGACGCAGGACAGGCATGTCTGACCACAATGCCAGAAACGTGACCGGACCCGAAATGGGGACAATTATGGCCTGCCACGATAACTTACTGTGCGTAAAGCGAATTCCACTTGACGCCATGCGTGGCCTCGACCAGCATGTGCATATGCTGATCACCATTTTCATCTGGTTATGAGCCAGCTCGATTTGCCCCAAAAGCCCGAGAATCCCGCGCCCCCGGGATTGGTGCTGCCGTCCTGGCAATCCTCTGCCTGGGTGGTCGAGACCCGTCCGGCACAAGCCGAGGCCTGGCTGGCGGCTTTGCCGCTGGCCGATAGCGTTGAAACGGCTCAACAGATCTATCAGGCCCTGTTTACCCTGAACCGCATGCCCCTGGAAGCGGACGACCGGCTGGTACTCATGGAGCTGTACCGCAAGCCGGTGGCAGCAGTGGCTTCCGGTCTGCAAGCGCATTTTGCCCGCCTCTCCCTGCCGCTCAAACCGCGCCTGAAACAGCTGGCCGACTTCCTTTGCCAGTTGCACATGGAAATGGCATACGGATACAAGCATGTGTTGCAGGCAGGGTTGACGGAACGCAAACCTTGGGAGAGTGAAGCCCTTTTGCTTGCCCTGGAGCGTGCCATCCGCTATCTCGGCGAGGTGTTGCTCCGCTCCTATCAGGTGTACATGCCTTCGCCGCCGGGGGTGTGGAAGGAAATCCATGCGTTCTACCGCTATGCGGAGCAGCACGGTCAGGAACACCGCCTGCTTGTCATCGATGATCTTGAAGATGGCACGACGGTGACACGTGCCTATCTGCAGGTGCTGCTGCTCGGTCTGTGCGGTCCGTATCAGCTGCCGCAGAATGAGTGCCACCAAGTGAATGCGTTTCTCGCGCGCTGGGGGCAGAAGGCGAAAATCAGTGCAGATATTCAAACCGTCGATCCGGTCGGGCACTTCCTGGTCGATTTCGATGCAGATCATCCGGCCGCTCCCTTTCCGCGCGATGTGCCCTTGCACGCTGCGCCGGGGTTGCGCGCCCTGAATGCCATAGAACTGGCGCGGGTTGCGCACGACTTCTCCAAGCGTCTCCAGAAGGGTGAATCAGCGCGTGTCCTCGGGTTGGGTTTTGAGTGCGTCGGTGCCGCCTGTGTGGATACGCTGAAACGCATGCTGCGTTTCTGGGGGCTTGCCGGCCGACGCCAGTTTTCCCGCCACCATACCCGGCAGCCGTTATCGCTGTGCGTGGGGCTAAATGCCGTGCACTTTTTCTGCGACGGGCAGCGACCGTTTACGCCGCCGCAGTCATCCGTCCGTATCCCGGAGCAGGCCGCGGAACCGCCCGACCGCCTCGCGCTAGAGGCCGAGTCGCGAGACGAGCGGCCGGTGACGGCGCCATTGCCGGAACTGTTCCGTGTCGACAGCCGTTGGCAGGTGCGCGACGAGAGCGCCGGAGGCCTGTCGCTGGCCCGTAGTGGCCAGCTGGGTGTTCCGGTGCGTGTCGGGGATGTGCTGGGCATACAGAACGCAATCCTCAACCAGTGGCGCATTGGTGTGGTGCGCTGGGTGAAAAGTGCAGACACGGCCCATGTTGAGATGGGTGTGGAGATGCTGGCCCCGCATGCGCACCCGCTGGCAGTGCGTCCCGCCGGCACCGATGTCGTCCCCTACACGCAGGCGCTGTTGCTACCGCCGATTGAGGCATTGCGCCAGCCGGCCACGCTGCTGGTGGCGCGCGGCACCTGCCAGCCCGGTGAGGATATCGAGATGGCTGATGGAGGATCGGTGCCGCGGCGGGTACGTGTGCTGAATGTGGTGGAACGCAGCAGTGCGTTTGCGCAGGTGGTGTTCGCGGACGTTGCCCGTTCCGACTAGGGAAGGCAGGCCTGCACAAAAATAGCCATTCTAGAACCTCAGCGACACCAGTCCGGTGGAATATGCGGCTGTATCAGCCCGAGGAGCTCGTTGTAGATCTTGGGCGTGCCGCCGATTACGTGGCCGCTATCGACAAAGTTCTGTCCACCACAGAAATCACCAACCAGACCTCCGGCCTCTTCGATTAGCAGACAGCCGGCTGCCATGTCCCACGGGCTCAGTCCGAACTCCCAGAATCCATCCAGCCGCCCGCAGGCAACATGTGCGAGATCGAGTGAGGCCGAGCCGGCGCGGCGCACGCCACTGACACGCGGCAGGAGAGTGCGGAAGGTGTTGATCCAGACTTCGAGGTGGTCCATCGATTTATAGGGAAAGCCGGTGGCGAGTAACGCCGCTTCCATGTGGCTGACACCGCTCACGCGCATGCGCCGGTCATTGAGTTGTGCGCCGGCGCCGCGCGAGGCGGTGAACAGCTCGTTTTTCAGGGGATCGAACACCACCGCCTGGGTGGCGCGGCCCTGCTGATGCAGGCCGATGGACACGGCAAACTGCGGATAGCCGTGCAGATAGTTGGTGGTACCGTCGAGCGGGTCGATGATCCAGAGGAATTCGCTTTTTCCGCGCCGCCCGGTTTCCTCCGCGAGAAAGGCATGATCCGGATAGGCGCGCTGCAGCACGTCGATGATCTCGGCCTCGGCCTCGCGGTCCACCTGGCTGACGAAATCGTTGCGACCCTTGTTTTCGACGGTCAGCCGGTCAAGCTGGCTGGCGTAGCGCATGATCACCTTGCCGGCGCGGCGCGCGGCCTTCACGGCCGTGTTCAGCATCGGATGCATGGAATTCCCCGGATTGTTAAAGTGCGATAACGCCGCGCATTGTAACCGCCGCCAACTTGTTTGGAAAATTACTGCGAGCCAAGTTATTCAGTATGTCTCTGAACCGTATCCGTATCGTCCTCGTCCAGCCTTCCCATGGCGGCAATATCGGCGGCTGCGCACGCGCCATGAAGAACATGGGGCTCACGCGCCTGGTGCTGGTGGCCCCGGAGGAGTTTCCGGGCGAGGAGGCAAACGCGCGCGCCGCCGGTGCGGACGACCTGCTGGCGCAGGCACAGGTGTGTGCGACGCTCGATGAGGCGATTGCGGATTGCCATCTGGTGATCGGGGCGAGCGCGCGCGAACGGCGCATCGCCTGGCCCATGCTTGCGCCGGACGAGGCAGCGCGCCGGGTGGTCAAAGCCGCCGCCGCGCAGGAGATTGCGGTGCTGTTTGGACGGGAACGCACCGGGCTGACCAATGACGAACTCGACCGCTGCCAGTTTCTGGTAAACATCCCGGCCAATCCGGAATTCTCTTCTCTGAATCTGGCGTGTGCCGTGCAGGTGATTGCCTATGAAATCCGGCGTGCGGTTGAGGCGGATGACGCCGTGGGGCCCGTCGATGCCGCTGAGATGCTGGGCGAGCCGCTTGCAACCAGCGCTGAGGTGCAGCGCTTCTACCAACACCTCGATCAGGTGATGGTGGAATGTGGGTTTCTCGATCCAAAGAATCCGCGCCTGCTCCGGCGTCGGATCATGCGCCTGTTCAATCGCGTGGAAATGACGAGTAACGAAGTCAACATACTGCGTGGCATACTGTCGGCCGTCACACAGCCCGTGTCCAAGACTAAATCTTGATTGAAATAGTCTGGAATGGTTTAATCAAGCGGCAGAGGTCATGCATGTTCCAGCGCATCCGCGACGATATCCGTAGTGTATTTGAGCGCGACCCGGCGGCGCGCTCAACCCTTGAAGTGTTGTTGACCTATCCCGGTTTGCATGCGGTCTGGGCGCATCGGGTTGCACATCGCCTGTGGCGTTGGCGGTTGAAGCTGCTCGCGCGCCTGCTGGCACAACTCACGCGCTGGCTCACCGGCATCGAGATTCACCCAGGCGCCACGATCGGGAACCGTTTTTTTATTGACCACGGCATGGGCGTGGTGATCGGCGAGACTGCCGAGATCGGTGACGATTGCACGCTCTATCACGGTGTGACGCTGGGCGGAACCAGTTGGGAGAAGGCCAAGCGCCATCCAACGCTCGGTAAAAACGTTGTAGTGGGCGCGGGTGCGAAAATCCTCGGCCCGATCACGATCGGTGATAACGCACGTGTCGGCTCGAATTCCGTGGTCGTGAAGGACGTGCCGGCGGGCGCCACGGTTGTGGGCATCCCGGGACGTATAGTGATTGCCAAGGACGATGCCAACTCCGAGAAGCGTCGCGCCATGGCGGAGAAGATTGGATTCGATGCCTATGGCCAACACCACGGCCAGTTACCAGATCCAGTCACCCAGGCGATCGACCGTATCCTTGACCATTTGCACGCCGTCGATGACCGTTTGGAATTATTGGATCGCGCCCAACAGCGCGGAACCAAGAAACCGGAGGCTGCAGACAAGGAAAGTAAGTCCACTGAGCGTGCAAACTCCCCCCATAAGCAGGCAAAGTAGCGTGGTCCTTCTTCAACTCCTGGTCCTGGATCGATTCAAAAAACCGGCATAGGGAAACGGCGGCGTCCAATACTTGACTGATTATGTCGGGTATGCCAAAGTATGGATAGTAAATCGACACCTCACTCTTGGACCTGTGCCATGAAACTGACCACCAAAGGACGTTATGCGGTAACCGCCATGCTGGATCTGGCGCTCCATTACCAGCAGGGTGCCGTAACTCTTTCTGAAATTGCCAAACGCCAGGGCATTTCACTGTCCTATCTTGAGCAATTGTTCGCGCGCCTGCGTCGTAACGGCCTCGTCGACAGCGTACGTGGCCCGGGTGGCGGCTACACGCTGGCTCTGCCGCCAGACAAGATTACCGTCGCGCAGATCGTGCTCACCATCAACGAGAATATCGACGCCACGCGTTGCGGGGGCGACAAGAATTGTCAGGGTGACGAGCGCTGTCTAACGCATGACCTCTGGCACGCGCTGAGCGAGCGCATCCGCGAGTTCCTCGACGGCATCACGCTGGCCAACCTCGTGGCCGAGCCGAATGTGCGTGATGTTGCCGAACGTCAGCGCAATCGCGATCGCGAAAAGCGTGTATCGGTCGTCGCATCGCGCTGAAGACCGGGGATCAGACGGCCCAGCACCTTGTCATGTACAGGGCCGTGCAGACGCCTGAGTTACATTTAAGAGAGCGCCATGAGAAAACCGATTTATCTGGATTATTCGGCGACCACACCGGTCGACCCGCGTGTGGCGGAAAAGCTGTGCAGCTACTTGACGTTGGATGGTGAGTTCGGCAACCCGGCATCGCGTTCGCACGTGTTCGGTTGGCACGCCGACGAGGCGGTGGAAGAGGCGCGTGCGCAGGTCGCCGCACTGCTCAGCGCCGACCCCAAGGAAATCGTCTGGACATCCGGCGCTACCGAGTCCAACAACCTTGCCATCAAGGGCGCGGCGCAGTTCTACAAGGGTAAGGGCAAACACATCATCACCTGCAAGACCGAACACAAGGCGGTGCTGGACACCTGCCGCCATCTGGAGCGCGAAGGTTTTGAAGTGACGTACCTCGACCCGGAGCCGAATGGCCTGGTTGATCTCCAGAAGCTCGAGGCAGCGCTGCGGCCGGACACGATTCTCGTGTCCCTCATGCACGTCAACAACGAGATTGGGGTGATTCAGGATCTGGCGGCAATTGGCAAGCTGACTCGCGCCAAAGGTGTCTTGTTTCACACCGACGCCGCACAGAGCGCCGGCAAGGTGCCGATTGATGTGAACGCCATGAACATCGATCTGCTGTCGTTGTCGGCACACAAGGTCTATGGCCCGAAGGGCATCGGTGCACTGTACGTGCGGCGCAAGCCGCGCGTGCGTCTCGAGGCGCAGATGCATGGCGGCGGACACGAACGAGGCATGCGCTCCGGCACCTTGCCGGTGCACCAGTGCGTCGGCATGGGTGAGGCGTTCCGCATCGCCAAGGCCGAGATGGCGCAGGAGAGTGAGCGCATTCGCATGCTGCGCGATCGCCTTTATAATGGCCTCAAGAATATTGAAGAGGTATACGTGAATGGCGATATGGAGCGACGCATCGCCGGTAACCTCAATATCAGTTTCAACTATGTCGAGGGCGAGTCGCTGATCATGGCACTCAAGGACATCGCCGTATCTTCCGGTTCGGCCTGCACTTCGGCGAGCCTGGAACCATCGTATGTACTACGTGCGCTCGGGCGTAACGATGAGCTGGCGCACAGCTCGATCCGTTTCACCCTTGGCCGCTTCACGACCGAAGAAGATGTGGACTACACGATTAAGCTGGTGAAAGAGAAAATCGGCAAGCTGCGCGAACTTTCACCGCTCTGGGATATGTACAAGGAAGGCATCGATCTCAACACGGTACAGTGGGCGGCGCACTGAGCGCGCCGAACGCCTGACTGTCAGACACGAACCGAGGAATCACGAACATGGCATACAGCGACAAGGTACTAGACCACTACGAAAACCCGCGCAATGTCGGCGCCTTCGACAAGAGCGACCAATCAGTCGGCACCGGCATGGTCGGCGCGCCGGCCTGTGGTGACGTGATGAAGTTGCAGATCAAGGTAAATGAACAGGGCGTCATTGAGGACGCCAAGTTCAAGACCTATGGCTGTGGTTCGGCGATCGCCTCAAGCTCGCTGCTCACCGAGTGGGTGAAGGGCAAAACCCTGGAGGAGGCCGGCCAGATCAAGAACACCCAGATCGCTGAAGAGCTGGCGCTGCCGCCGGTCAAGATCCACTGTTCGGTGTTGGCCGAGGATGCAATCAAAGCTGCGATCCACGATTATCAGGAGAAGCGGACCAAAGGTAACAAAGCCGATGCTGCCTGAGGCCGCTGTCACAGAGACGTTAGAGCAAGAAGGCAAGCCTATGGGAATCCAGATGACTGAAGCTGCTGCGGCGCATGTGCGCAAATCTCTCGCGAAGCGGGGGAAGGGCGCAGGCCTGCGTCTCGGCGTCCGCACCTCCGGTTGCTCGGGCAAGGCCTATGTGCTCGAGTTCGTGGACGCTATCCAGCCGGATGAGGTGGTGTTTGAAAGCCACGGCGTAAAATTGATTGTGGATCCGAAGAGCCTGCTGTTCCTGGACGGCACGGTCCTGGATTACACCCGGGAAGGCCTGAATGAAGGCTTCAAGTTCGACAACCCGAACGTCAAGGGTGAGTGCGGCTGCGGCGAAAGCTTTACCGTTTGACCGGCCAAGCGTCTGCCGGCATGCAGGCCGATCTGGGCAAGAATTATTTCGAGCTGTTCGGCCTGCCCATCACGTTCGATCTCGATGCGGCCGATCTCGCTATACGCTATCGTGAATTGCAGCGCCGTTTCCATCCCGACCGCTTTGCTTCCGCCTCCGAGCCAGAACGGCGTCTTTCCTTGCAGCTGACGGCGCAGATCAACGCCGCTTTTCAGGCCCTCAAGGATCCGGTTGCGCGTGCGCGTTACCTGCTCGGGTTGCAGGGAGTTGATACCGGCGAGGACACCGATACGGCCATGAATACGGCCTTCCTCATGGAGCAGATGGAGTTGCGCGAAAGCCTGGCCGAAGCGCGTACGGCGGCCGACCAACACGCGCGCCTGGAGACCTTGCGCCAGCGGGTGGATGAAGAATTCCAGGCGCGATCCGCCATGTTGCGCGTGCACTTTACGGAGAACTCAGAGCCGGCGCGCCGACAGGCGCGCAATCTGGTGCGCGAGATGCAGTTTCTCCAGAAACTCGCGCATGAGGTCGAAGAACTGGAGTAGAGTCGTACCGCATTCATTCCACGAAACAGATTTCATCCATGGCACTGTTGCAGATCAGCGAACCCGGCCAGTCCACTGCGCCGCACGAGCACCGGCTTGCGGTCGGTATCGATCTCGGCACGACCAACTCGCTCGTGGCCACAGTGCGCAGCGGGATTGCCGACACCTTGCCGGACGAACAGGGCCGGCATCTGTTGCCGTCGGTGGTGCACTACCGACGCGGCGTCGATCCCGAGGTCGGCGAAGCGGCGCTCGAGGCGGCGGCGGACGATCCATTGAATACGATTGCCTCCGTGAAGCGTCTCATGGGTCGCGGTGTCGAGGACGTGAAGCGTCTCGGCAACCTGCTGCCGTATGAGTTCAGTCCGGGTGCATCCGCCATGCCGCGTATCAACACCGCGGCCGGTGAACGCAGTCCGGTCGAGGTCTCGGCCGATATTCTCCGGGCGCTCAAGCAGCGCGCCGAGACGACGCTCGGTGGCGAACTCAGCGGCGTGGTCATCACCGTGCCGGCCTATTTTGACGATGCCCAGCGTCAGGCCACCAAGGATGCCGCGCGTCTCGCGGGTCTTAATGTGCTGCGCTTGCTCAACGAGCCAACCGCGGCGGCCGTGGCCTACGGCCTCGACCAAAGCGCCGAAGGCGTGTTCGCGATCTACGATCTGGGTGGCGGTACCTTCGATATATCGATCCTGCGCCTGAATCGGGGTGTGTTCGAGGTGCTGGCCACCGCCGGCGATTCGGCACTGGGCGGCGACGACATGGATCACGCCATTGCCGACTGGATGTGGCAGCAAGCGGGCCTGAACGAACATGCCGATCGCAAGCTGCAGCGCCGCTTGTTGCGCGACGCACGCGCCGCCAAACAGGCGCTGACCGATGCACCGACCGTACCGGTACAGGTCCTGCGCCCGGATGGCACGTTTTGGCAGGGAGAGCTTACGCGCGTGACGCTGGTCCAGCTGGTCGATCCGTTGATTGAGCGCACGCTGGCACCTACGCGCCGCGCATTCAAGGATGCCGGCCTTAAACCGCAGGACATCCAAGAAGTGGTCATGGTTGGCGGCTCGACGCGCATGCCACGCGTGCAAGAGAAGATGAAGGCGTTCTTCGGACGCGAACTGCTCACCACCATCGACCCGGACAAGGTGGTGGCGATCGGCGCCGCCATTCAGGCCAATATTCTTGCTGGTAACAAACCAGATTCCGACATGCTGCTGCTCGATGTCATTCCGCTGTCGCTTGGTCTGGAGATCATGGGTGGCATGGTGGAAAAAATTATCCCGCGTAACTCGACGATTCCAACAGTGCGCGCCCAGGAGTTCACCACCTTCAAGGACGGCCAGACGGCGCTGCTCATTCATGTGTTGCAGGGTGAACGCGAGCTGATCAGCGACTGTCGGTCGCTCGCGCGTTTCGAGCTGCGCGGCATTCCACCGATGGTGGCGGGCGCGGCGCGCATCCGTGTCACCTTTCAGGTGGATGCCGACGGCCTGTTGAGCGTGGCGGCGCGCGAGCAGGGTACCGGGGTTGAGGCAACCATCATGGTGAAGCCGTCTTATGGTCTCACCGATGCCGAGATCGAACGCATGTTGCGCGACTCGATCGCGCACGCCGGTGAAGACAACGCGGCACGCAATCTGCGCGAGCAGCAGGTTGATGCCGACCGCCTGCTCGAGGCAGTGCAGGCAGCACTACGCGCAGATGGCGAGAAGTATCTGAACCGGGACGAACGCGCGGTCATCGATGCGACCATTGCGACGTTACACAATGCACGCGCAGGAGCAGACACGACCACCATCAAGCAGGCAATCGCCGCGGTCGATAGTGCTACTCAGGCGTTTGCCGCGCGCCGCATGGATGCCAGCGTGCGCGCAGCGCTCGCCGGCCACCGACTGGATGAATTCGAGAGCTAAGACATTATGACCCTCCTGCACGTGCTGCCACACAAGGAACTCTGTCCACAGGGTGCGACCATCGATGCGGAGCCGGGCACGAGCATCTGCGATGCGCTGCTCGATGTCGGCATCAATATCGATCACGCCTGCGAGAAGTCCTGCGCCTGCACCACCTGCCATGTGATCATCCGTAATGGTTTTGGGGCGCTAGCACCGGCTGATGATCAAGAAGAAGATATGCTCGACAAGGCCTGGGGCGTGGAGCCGACATCGCGCCTCAGCTGTCAGGCGCGCATCGGCGGACAGGAGCTGGTGATCGAGATTCCCCGCTATACCCTCAACATGGTTTCAGAGCGTCACTAGATATTAGGAGTTGCCATGGGCCTGAAATGGACCGAAAGTCTCGAAATCGCCATCGCCCTGAGCGATGCGCATCCGGATATCGACCCGAGAACCGTGCGTTTTACAGACTTGTACCAGTGGGTGCAGCAGCTGGACGGATTTGATGACGATCCGGCGCACTGCGGCGAAAAAATCCTCGAGGCCATCCAGATGGCCTGGATCGACGAAGCCGGGGTCTGATCACGGCGCCTGTTACGCCAGCGCACCCGACCGTCGGCGGGCTGTTTGTCTCTCTGAAGGCTTACCGTTAAACTATCCTCTTGTTTCACAATGTCCATTGCGCCAAACAGGCGGGTGGAAGGCCAGCATCGGCACTCCGGACCCGAATGGCTGGACGTCAGCATAGGCTGAATTGGAGATTGCGTGGTCATTGAGAGCGCCCCATTTATCGTAAGGCTAACCGGCGCCGCCAGAATAGGGATTGGCCGGCCCGCAGACCCGTTTTAACTCAAATCATGTCCACGACTTCCGTTACCGGCAAAATCAACCTTCTGGGCCTCGACTTCGCGGCCTTGCAGGCGTTCTTTGCCGATTTGGGCGAGAAGCCGTTCCGCGCCGGCCAGGTCATGCAATGGATCCATCACTACGGCGCCGCCGATTTCGACGCCATGACCAACCTGAGCAAGGCGCTGCGCGCGCGTCTCCAGGAAAGCGCCGAGATCCGCCCACCGGAGGTCGCGCTCGACCAGCAGGCCGCGGACGGCACGCGCAAATGGCTGCTGCGACTCGCGGACGGCAACTGCATCGAAACTGTATTCATTCCCGAGGCTGAACGCGGCACTTTGTGCGTGTCTTCGCAGGTGGGTTGCACGCTCAACTGTTCGTTCTGCGCCACCGGCCATCAGGGCTTCAATCGCAATCTCGACGCGCACGAGATCATCGGCCAAGTGTGGGCCGCCAACCGCGCGCTCGGACGCGACCCGAAGGGCGAGCGCATCATTACCAACGTGGTGATGATGGGCATGGGCGAGCCGCTGCTGAATTTCGACAACGTGGTCGCCGCCATGAAGATCATGCTCGATGACATGGGCTATGGCCTGTCCAAGCGGCGCGTGACCCTGAGCACCGCCGGCGTGGTGCCGATGCTGGAACGCCTCCGGGAGGAATGCCCGGTGAGCCTGGCGGTGTCTTTGCACGCACCGAACGACACGCTGCGCAATGAACTCGTGCCGCTCAACCGCAAGTATCCGATCGCCGAACTGCTCGCGGCCTGCAAGCGTTATGTCGAGGGTGATGCGCGCCGACGCGTGACGATCGAGTACGTCATGCTCGCGGGCGTCAACGACAGTGCGACCCATGCGCATGAACTGGTCAAGATTCTGGAGGGCGTGCCGGCGAAAGTGAACCTGATTCCTTTCAATCCCTTCCCGCAAGGACGTTACCAGCGCTCCGACCAGGCCACGATCGATCGCTTCCGCGATGTGCTGATGCGCGCCAACCTCACCACCGTTACGCGCAAGACACGTGGCGACGACATCGACGCGGCCTGCGGCCAACTCGCCGGTCGCATTCAGGATCGCACACCGCGTTCGCAGCGGCTGAGCCGGAGAATTGCGCCCGCATGATTCGCCAGTTGGTATCGCTGGTCGTGGTTGCCCTGCTGCTTGGCGGCTGCGCCTCGCAGGCGGAGCGCGACGCGGATGCGGAGAAGTTGCACAAGCGCGTCACGACCCAAACCCAGCTGGGTGCGACCTACCTTGCCCGCAATCAGCTGGATATCGCGCAGCAGGAACTGGACGTTGCCTTGGAGCTCAATCCGGACGACTCGCAGGCGAATCACATCATGGGCCTACTGCAGATCCGCCTGAAGAACGACGCCAAGGCCGAGAAGTATTTCCGTCACGCTATCAGCGAGGACCCGAAAAATTCCGATGCGCGTAACAGCTATGGGGCCTTTTTGTGCGAGCGTGGACGCCTGGATGAAGCCGATGCACAATTTCGCGCCGCCCTCAATAATCCGCTTTACAAAACCCCGGAACAGGCCAGTCTGAATGGGGGCATCTGTCAACTCAAGAAACCCGACAAAAACGCCGCGGCCGGTTACTTCCGTACCACGCTGCAATACAACCCACGTCAGCCGCAGGCGCTGCTGTACATGGCCCGCTACAGTTTCGAAACTGGCGAGACCTTGTCGGCGCGCGGATTCATGCAGCGCTATTTTGAAGTGACCACGGACACGCCCGATGCGCTGTTGCTGGCCTTTCGTATCGAGCGCGTGTTGGGCGCCAAGGATGCGCAGGCCACCTACGCAATGCGACTGCGCGGTAAGTTCCCGGATTCGGCAGAAGCCAAGCAATTGCGCACCTTGACAGGAAAGTAACCACATGACGCTTGCCCATCCTGAAACGCCTGCCCGCACCCCGAGCCATGGTCCGGGAGCAAAGCTCGCCCAAGCGCGCGCGGATCTGCACCTCACGCACGAGGAGGTGGCGGCCACACTGCATCTCGCCGCACGCCAGATCCAGGCGCTCGAGCAGGACGACTACTCAAGTCTGCCGGGTGCTACCTATGTGCGTGGCTATCTCAAGAGCTACGCCTTGCTGCTCGGGCTTGCACCGGCGCCCATTCTGGAGGCGTACGCGCGTCTGACGGCCGCGCCGGCCGCGCCGGATTTCAGTGCGATCGCTCCACAGCGGGAAATCACCAGTCGCCACCACCATGTGCGTTTCGTCACCTATATCATGGCCGCCATCGTGATCGGATTGGCGCTCGCCTGGTGGCAGGCCCGTGATTCGCATCCGCCCAGCTCATTGCTCGCGACGCCCGAGAGCACATCGGCTGTACCGGTTCCGGAAACCGCACCGACGCCTGGTCAGTCCGCCGACGCGCAGAAGGCGCAGGCTGAAACACCGGCAACCCCCGAAGCGACTGTGAGCGCCAATGCTCCGCCGGTCGCTGCCACGCACGTGGCGCCGGTCACTTCGTTGAGCATGCCGGCGGCAGTTCCGCCAATCGTCGCCACCGTACCTGCTGGTCCGCGAATCAAGTTCGTGCTGCACGCGGAACAGGATTCCTGGGCCGATATTCGTGATGCGCGTCACGTCAAACTTCTGTACGAAACGGTACCGGCAGGACGCACAGTCACGCTCGAAGGGGTGGCGCCGGTCGATATTTTTCTTGGCAATGCCGCGGGCGTGCAGCTGGACTACAATGGTCAACCAGTTGATATCGGCCGGTACCAGCGCGGAATGATCGCGCGCTTCACGCTTGGCAAGGAAGAAGCCGCAGGCGTCCCCGCACACTGACGCATGCCGACCGGATCCGGCCGCGCCGACAACCAGAACCCAGAATCGAGGTAATTCCCGTGAGCAAGGCCATCCAGGCCATTCGCGGCATGAACGATCTGCTGCCAGAGGCGCTGCCGCTTTGGCAACGTATCGAACAGGAGGCCGAGATCGTGCTCAGCGCCTATGGCTATCGCGAGATCCGCTTTCCGATCATCGAAAAAACCGAGCTCTACAAGCGCTCCATCGGTGAGGTGACCGACATTGTCGAAAAGGAGATGTACACGTTCGAGGATCGCAACGGCGATAGTCTGACCCTGCGCCCCGAAGGCACCGCCGGTTGTGTACGCGCCGGTATCGAGAACGGACTGTTGCATAATCAGGTGCAACGCCTCTGGTATGCCGGGCCAATGTTCCGTCACGAGCGCCCGCAGAAGGGCCGATACCGCCAATTTCACCAGATCGGCGTTGAGGCGTTCGGCATTGGCACGCCTGACATCGATGCCGAACTCATCCTCTTGACGGCACGCCTGTGGCGCCAACTCGGCATACAGGGCCTCGACTTGCAGATTAATTCACTCGGCACGCCGGCGGCGCGTGCCCAGTACCGGCAGGTGCTGGTCGAGTACCTGCGTGCCCATCACGAGACCCTGGACGAAGACAGTCGCCGGCGCCTCGAGACCAATCCGCTGCGCGTGCTGGACAGCAAGAACCCGGCCATGCAGGCGCTGATTGCGGCGGCGCCGAATCTGCACGAGCATCTGGACGAGGAATCACGCCGGCATTTTGAACAGCTGTGCGCCATGCTCCAGGCCGCGTCGATTCCATACCGCGTCAACCCGCGCCTGGTGCGTGGTCTCGACTACTACACGCGCACGGTGTTCGAGTGGGTCACGACCCATCTTGGCGCACAGGGCACGGTCTGCGCCGGCGGCCGTTACGACGGTCTGGTCGAGCAACTCGGTGGTCAGTCGACGCCGGCCGCCGGCTTCGCACTCGGCCTTGAACGCCTGGCGGAGTTGGCGATCTTGCAGAAGGTGCCGGGTGCGGATCGCTCACCGCAGGTGTATGTTGCGCCGCTGGGCGAGGGAAAAATCGTGGAACAGGCGTTGCGGCTGGCCGAGCAACTGCGCGACGCCGGCCTGCGCGTCGAGCTGCATTGCGGTGGCGGTTCGCTCAAATCGCAACTCAAACGCGCCGATCGCAGCGGCGCATGTTATGCGCTGCTCCTCGGTGAAAGTGAACTGGCGGCCGCGCAGGTAAGCGTGAAGAATCTGCGCGCCGAAGAACCACAACGCCCGGTCGGGCTTGCCGAGGCAGCGGCGTTTCTGCACGCACGGCTGCATGGCGCGGCCGTGTGAAATTTCTTAACTGATTAGGGAGAACAACCTTGGAAGCCTATAACCCAGATGACCAGCTCGCGATGCTCAAGCACTGGTGGAGTCAATACGGCCGGGCACTGATCGCCGGCGTGGTTATCGGTGCGTTGTTGCTGGCCGGCGGCAACTACTGGCGGCACTACAAGATTAAGCGCGCCGAGACGGCATCGCTTCTCTACGAGAATTTGCTCGCCGATTTGCAACAGGGAAAGGCCGACGCGGTGAGCGCGGCGGCCACCAAACTCGTGCAGGACTATGAAGCCACGCCGTACGCCGGCAAGGCGGCACTGTTGCTGGCGCGCCAACGGTTTGATGTCAACGACATTGCCGGTGCGCGCACACAGCTCGAATGGGCCATGCAGCATGCCACCGAAGCCGCGGTGCAACACAGCGCCCGCTTGCGTCTGGGTCGCCTGCTTCTCGACCAGGGCGACAGTGCGGCGGTGTTGGCACTCGTGAACATCAAGGATACAAACGGCTTTGCCTCGGAATATGAAGAGCTGAAGGCCGACGCCTTGCTCGCTCAGGGCGACCGTGCCGGTGCGCAACGTGCCTATCAGGCGGCGATCGAAAAATTACCGCGTGGTTCATCGTACCTGCCGCTGCTCGCCATGAAACGCAATAACCTCGGGGCGGAGACATTGCCATGATGCACCGTGCGGCGCTGCTCGCCGTGTTGCTGGTACTCAGCGGCTGCAGCAGCTGGCTGGGTCACGCTGGCGAGGCTGAGCAACCCGCCGCGTTGGTTGAATTCAAACCGACGATGGCCATTAGCACTCTTTGGTCAACGGACATTGGCAAGGGTCCCGGTCGTCAGTTCATGCGTCTGACACCGGTATTGCATGAGGGCGTGTTCTATACCGTGGACGTGAATGGACGCGTGCAGGCACTGATGCAGGCGGATGGGAAGGCGCGCTGGCAGACCGATCTCAAGCTTGATGTCAGCAGCGGCGTCGGTTTCGGGGATGGACTGGTGCTGGTCGCCTCGCGCAAGGGTGACGTGGTGGCCCTCGACAAGAGCAAGGGTGTCGTGCAGTGGCGCGCCCAGGTGTCGAGTGAAGTGCTGGCACCGCCGGCGGTCGAAGACGGCGTGGTGGTCGTGCAGTCCGTCGACGGCAAACTGACCGGCTTGGCGAGCACGTCCGGCAAACGCCTGTGGATTGTCGATCGCAGCGAGCCGGCCCTGAGTCTGCGGGGAACGTCGACCCCCGTGATTCTGTCCGATGCCGTGCTGTCCGGATTCGGCAGCGGCAAGATCGCGGCCGTGAATCTCAAGAATGGACGGCTGTTGTGGGAGACGCCGGTTGCCCAGCCGCAGGGACGCAGCGAAATCGAGCGTCTCATCGACGTGGATGCCCCGGCACTGGTCGCCGGCCGAACCCTGTTGGCTGCTGCCTACCAGGGCAAGATCGTAGCCGTGAACCTGGAAAACGGGCGCCTGCTCTGGTCGCGCGACATATCGACCTATTCTGCGCTGGCGGTGGACACCAACAACGTCTACGTGAGCGATGTGCGCGGTTCGGTGTATGCGCTCGATTTGCACAGTGGTTCCACCATCTGGAAGCAGGACAAACTGGCACTGCGCCGCCTGGGCGCGCCAGCGGTGACGGGCAATGCCGTGGCGGTTGCCGATTTTGAAGGTTACGTACATTGGCTGGCACGCGAGGATGGTCGATTCCTGGCGCGCGAGCGTGTCGCGAGTGCGGCGGTGTTGGTGGCACCCATCGCGGATGGGGACACGCTCTACGTCACGTCACAGAACGGTTATCTGTCTGCGTTGCGTATCGGCACGCGTAGACACTGAGATCACGGGAACTGCGCGCGTTCCCGTTATGCATATTCACCACTTATGAAACCCGTCGTTGTCTTGGTCGGCCGTCCGAATGTCGGCAAATCCACGCTGTTTAATGCGCTCACACGTCGACGTGACGCCATCGTGGCCGATCAGCCCGGTGTCACGCGCGACCGCCAGTACGGTGAGGGGCGAGTTGGCGACCGGCCGTATCTGGTTGTCGACACCGGCGGTCTGGCGACGCAGGCGCAGGGCATCGCGGCCCTGATGACCGCGCAGTCCCGCCAGGCCATGGATGAGGCGGATGCGATTGTATTTGTGGTGGATGGACGCACCGGCCCGAGCGCCGATGATCGCGAGATTGCCCAGATGCTGCGACGTCTGAACAAGCCGGTGACGTTGGCCGTCAACAAGACCGAAGGCCAGGAACCGAGTAGCGCCGCGGCCGAGTTTTTCGCGCTTGGTTTGGGCGATCCGTTCGCCATCTCCGCCGCGCACGGCGAAGGTCTGGATGCACTCATGCGTTGCGTGTTGGCGCCGCTCCCGCAGGTGAGCGAGGCCGAGCCGCGCGACGATATCCCGCGCATCGCCGTGGCCGGCCGCCCGAATGTCGGCAAGTCCACGCTCGTCAACGCGCTGCTCGGTGAAGAGCGTGTGGTGGTCGCCGACCAGTCCGGCACCACGCGCGACAGCATCCGCATTCCGTTGCGGCACGACCAGCACGATTACATTCTGATCGACACCGCCGGCGTGCGGCGCCGCACCCACGTCGATGAGGGCGTGGAGTCCTACTCGGTCATCAAGACCCTGCAGGCGATCGGCGAGGCGAATGTCGTGATTCTGGTGCTCGATGCGCGCCGCGAGGTGAGCGACCAGGACGTGGGTCTGGCTGGTTACATCCTCGAGCAGGGGCGTTCGCTGGTGCTGGCGGTGAACAAGTGGGACGGCCTGGATGAGGCGCAGCGTGCCTGGATACGGCGTGAGATCGAACGCAAGCTGTCCTTTGTGGTGTTCGCGCCACCGCATTTCATTTCGGCGCTCGAGCGCAGTGGCATCGCGATGCTGTTTCCGGCAATCGACCGCGCCTTTGCCTCGGCCAAGGCCGACCTGCCGACGGCGCACCTGAACCGCGTGCTGGAGAAGGCGGTGCAGGCCACCCCGCCGCCGATTGCGCATCGCCGGCGTATCAAGCTCAAGTTTGCACACCAGGGCGGGCACAATCCGCCACGCGTGGTGATCTTTGGCAACCAGGTCGCGGCGGTGCCGGATTCCTACCGACGTTACCTGGCCAATTGTTTCCGTGACGCCTTTCACCTCGAAGGCACACCAGTGCGCATCGATTTCGAGCAGGGCGAGAATCCGTTCGCCACCAAGAAACCCAAGCGCAAACAATCACCGCGCCTGCATGCTCTCGCGCGCCGCGACGAACGCATCAAGAAAAAGAAAAAACAGCGCGAACGAAGCTAGTCTTGCCCGATGTTTAGCCGCCGTTCGGTGTCATGCCGAACGAGGTGGGCGGTACTGCGGGGGTGGCGGGCGCGGCACCGGCCTGGGCCGCCGGCGACAGGAACAGCGTCGGATCGACACGCGCGTTGTTGAGGCTCATCGTCCAGTGCAGGTGCGCGCCGGTGACGCGTCCGGTTTTGCCGACGGCGCCGATTCGCTGACCGCGTTCCACATGTGCGCCTTTTTTTACGCTGATGTGGCTGAGGTGGTTGTACATGCTGATCACCCCCTGGCCGTGGTCGATGAACAGCGTGTTGCCGTTGAAGAAGTAATTCCCGGTTTCGATGATGGTGCCGGCGGCCGGTGCACGCACGGGCGTGCCTTCCGGAGCGGCAATGTCGAGACCGGCATGTGGTTGGCGCGGCTGGTTGTTGAAAAAACGCCGCAGACCGAAGGAGCTGGAGAAGCGGCCGGCAGCCGGTAGGTCGAAACGCAGATCATCCGGGCCCGGCTCACTCCACGTGGTGAATGCCCGGTTGATACTCAGCTGATCGCGGGCAATGCGCTTCAGATCCTCGGCCGTCGGGTCGACCTGGCGCTTGTTGGCGAGTGTCAGGTACTGCGTTTCATATTCCTTGGGCAGCACCTGAAAGGCGAGGGTGCGCACCGTACCCTGCTCCGCAACCGTCAGTTGCTGCTCACCCGGTTCCAGTGTGAGCGGCAATCCCACCACTGCCTGCCAAGCGCCGTTCTGGCGGGCGACCAGTACGCGCTGCCCTTGAAACGTGACTTGCGGCGCGAGCGCACTTTCCGGTCCGACAGCGATCACGGCAATGCCGCCGGGTACCGGGTTGGCTTGCGGTAGTTCGGCAGTCGCGGCCAGCGGCAGTAACACGGAAACAAGCAGCAGGCATTTACGCATCATTGTGTACCTGCTCCACCCGGCAGTCGAGGGCACCGTGCGCGAGGCGTGCGCGCACGGCATCCCCGTTGCGAAGTTCGCTGGCGGCGCGCACTACGGCGCCGGAGGCGGGATGTTCGAGAATGGCATAGCCGCGTGCCAGGGTTGCCAGAGGGCTCAGGGTATCGAGTGCCTGAGCCAGGCGTGCCACCTGCTCCTGCGCGCGTTCCAGCATACGCCGCATGGCATTGCCGAGCTGCATGGACAGATGGCGGCTGCGTAGTTGCTGTTCGCGCAACTGCGCCTGCGGATTGTGTCGCAGCAAACGCGCGTGCAGGGTAAGCAGGCTGTGGGTGGTGCGTTCGCGCGCATGCAATTGCGCGAGGCGCAGGCGCGCGCCCAGTGCCTGCAGGCGTGCATCGAGCCGTGCCAGACTCGCACGCGGGTGCACCAGGCGAGTGCTGAGGTAATCCAGGTGCTGTTGGGCGGTGCGCAGCCGGTCGCGCGAAAGGCGCACCAGGCGCTGCTCCTTTTGTTCCAGGGCCAGCTGCCAATCGGATTGGTTCGGACTCAGCATCTCGGCGGCCGCAGTCGGCGTCGGTGCGCGTGCGTCGGCGACGAAGTCGGCGATGCTGACGTCGGTTTCATGACCGACCCCGCATACGATCGGAAGCGGACAATGGTGAATGGCACGCGCCACCACTTCTTCATTGAATGCCCACAGATCTTCGAGCGAACCGCCGCCGCGTGCCAGTATCAGCACATCGCAGTCGCGCCGTTGACCGGCGAGCTGGATCATGGCGGCGATTTTTTCCGCCGCGCCCTCACCCTGCACCGGAACCGGGTGCAGGAGTACCGGGATGGCCGGGAAACGGCGCTTCAGCGTAGTGAGGATGTCGTGCAACACCGCACCGGAAGGTGACGTGATGATGCCGATGCGCTTCGGCAGCCGCGGCAAGGGCCGCTTGCGGGCACTATCAAACAGGCCTTCCTGGGCGAGACGGTTGCGCAGCTGCTCGTAGGCACGGCGCAATGCGCCTTCGCCGGCCTCTTCCACGGACTCGACAATCAGCTGGTAGTCGCCACGTCCCTCGTACAGACTGACCCGTGCCCGCACCAGCACCTGCATGCCATCTTTGAGCGTCACACCCAGGCCGCGCTGGCTGCCGCGGAACAGCGCGCAGCGCACCTGCGCCTGGGCATCCTTGAGGGAAAAATACAAATGCCCGGAGGCCGGGCGCGACAGGTTGGAAAGCTCGCCTTCCACCCACAACAACGGGAAGCTGCCTTCGAGCAGCGCCTTGGCCTCGCGATTGAGCCGTGAGACGGAATAGATGTTGCGATCCGTAGCAGGTGAGAGCGACGTCTGGGTCATGGCATGAACATAGCGCCAGTTGGCGTGAGAAAAAAGCCCGGAAATAAAAAAAGCCGGGGAAGACCCCGGCTTATTTGTGCGCAGGAAACGTTAGTTGGGATAACCCGCTGTGGCGTTGACTTGCGACGCCGCCTGCTGCTGAGCCAGCACTGCCTGCTTGAGTGCCTTTTTGGCCAGCTTCATGGCCTCGTCGGTCTTGCCTTCGGCTTTGGCGCTCTTCGCCTGTTCCAGGAACATCTCGGTATCGCGCCAGATGCCAACCTTATTGGCGGCGGCAATTTCCCTTTCTGCGTTGGCAATGGTCTGGTCGAGCTCCGGGCTGGCCGTTGCCGCGGCTGGCTTGGCGGCAGCGGGTGTGGCCGCGGCCGCGGCGACCGGCTTTTTGTCCATTTCCGCGCAGCCGCCCACGGTGAGTGCCAGGCAGGCCGTCAGCAGGATGGTTTTTTTCATGGGGTTGCTCCTCCGGTGGGTCTTGTCATGGTTGAAACAGTTGCTGAGGGGCAATGATTGATGATTCTGCCCCCGTCGGTCAATCGTTTCCGCTCGCTGTAACAGCATTTGATAGTTTTCGACCCCTTTTACCGCCCGGCCCAGCATCTGTATAATGCGGCATGCGCATACTTCAAGAAGCCCTTACCTTCGACGATGTCCTGTTGGTCCCCGCCCATTCGGCGGTTTTGCCAAGGGATGTCAGCCTCAAGACCCAGGTCACCCGCACCCTTCGTCTGAACATCCCGCTGCTGTCGGCCGCCATGGACACGGTCACCGAGGCGCGCGCCGCCATCTGTCTGGCGCAGGAGGGTGGACTCGGCATCATCCACAAAAATCTCACCCCTGACCGCCAGGCGGAGGAAGTGCGACGCGTCAAGAAGTTCGAGAGCGGTGTGATCAGCGAGCCGTTCACCGTCGGGCCCGACACTACCATCCGTGAAGTGCTCAAACTGACGCGTGAGAAACGCATTTCCGGCGTTCCCGTCACCAAGAATGGACAGCTGGTCGGTATCGTTACCGGGCGCGACATGCGCTTTGAGACGCACTTCGACGAGCCGGTGGCGCGCATCATGACGCCGAAAGAGCGGCTGGTGACCGTGAAGGAAGGCGCGACCCGTGACGAAATCCAGAAACTGCTGCACCAGCACCGCATCGAGAAGGTGCTGGTGGTGGACGAGAAGTTCGGCCTCAAGGGCCTGGTGACCGTCAAGGATATCCAGAAATCGAGTGAATTCCCGAACTCCGCCAAGGATAGCGCCGGCCGGCTACTGGTCGGGGCGGCCGTGGGTGTCGGTAAAGGCACTGAGGAGCGCGTCGAAAAGTTGGTCGCCGCCGGGGTCGACGTGATCGTGGTGGACACGGCGCACGGCCATTCGCAGGGCGTGCTCGAACGCGTCGCCTGGGTCAAGAAGCATTTCCCGAAAGTGCAGGTGATTGGCGGCAACATCGCCACCGCCAGTGCCGCCAAGGCGCTGCGTGATGCCGGCGCCGATGCCGTCAAAGTCGGTATCGGTCCGGGCTCGATCTGCACCACACGCATGGTCGCGGGTGTCGGTGTGCCGCAGATCACCGCCATTGCCAATGTCGCCGAGGCACTGCACGACAGCGACGTGACGCTCATCGCCGACGGCGGCATCCGCTACTCCGGCGACATCGTCAAGGCGATCGCTGCTGGTGCGCATTGCATCATGATCGGTTCACTGCTCGCCGGTACCGACGAATCGCCCGGCCAGATCGAAATCTTCCAGGGCCGTTCCTACAAGTCCTATCGCGGCATGGGCTCGCTCGGTGCCATGGGCGAGGGCTCAAGCGATCGTTATTTTCAGGAAGGCGCGAGTGCCGAGAAGCTCGTGCCCGAGGGCGTAGAGGGGCGCGTGCCCTACAAGGGCCCGATGACCAACATCGTTCACCAGCTCATGGGCGGCCTGCGTTCCGGTATGGGCTATACCGGCAGTGCCGATCTCGAGACGTTGCGTACCCGCGGCGAGTTCGTGCGCATCACCGGCGCCGGCATCCGCGAGTCGCATGTGCACGACGTGGTGGTCACTAAAGAAGCACCCAACTACCAGCGCGATTAACCAGCCTTGAGTCGAAGGTCGTGTATCGGGAGATCGGAACGATTGATATTTTGACGCACGACGCATCACTCACGGCTCTCGACTGAAAAACATGACCGATCCGCATTCCCAGAAAATTCTCATCCTCGACTTCGGCGCGCAATACGTGCAGCTGATCGCGCGCCGCGTGCGCGAGGCCGGGGTGTATTGCGAGATCTACCCGTACGACGTCAGCGACGCGGAAATTCGCAAGTTCGCACCCAAGGGCGTGATTCTGTCCGGCGGTCCGGAGTCGGTGACCGAGGCGGAGACGCCACGTGCCCCGCAACTGGTGTTCGAGCTTGGTGTGCCGGTGCTCGGCATCTGCTATGGCCAACAGACCATGGCCGCGCAACTGGGCGGTGAGGTGCTGGGTTCAGAGCAACGCGAGTTCGGCTACGCCAAGGTGCGCATGCGCGGTCACTCGAAGCTGTTCAAGGGTATCCGCGACGAGGTGGCCGACAACGGCCAGGAATTCCTGCACGTGTGGATGAGTCACGGCGACCGCGTCACCGACCTGCCGCCCCGCTTCAAAGTGATTGCCGAGACCGAGCACGCGCCATTCGCCGGCATCGCCGACGAGGCGCGCGGTTTCTATGGCGTGCAGTTCCATCCAGAGGTGACGCACACCACCCAGGGTGCCGCCATCTTGCAGCGCTTCGTGCACGACATCTGCGGCTGTCAGTCGCTGTGGACGCCGGGCAACATCGCCGAGAGCATGGTGGCGAGCGTGCGCCAGCAGGTTGGCCGCGACGAGGTCATGCTGGGACTATCCGGTGGCGTGGATTCGTCGGTGGTCGCGGCGTTGCTGCATCGTGCGATCGGCAAGCAGCTCACCTGCATTTTCGTGGACAACGGCCTGCTGCGCCTCAACGAAGGCGATCAGGTGATGGCGACCTTTGCCGAGCACATGGGCGTGAAGGTGATCCGGGTGGATGCCGAGCGCCGTTTTCTCGATGCCCTGAAGGGCGAGGTCGATCCGGAAAAGAAACGCAAGATCATCGGCCGCGTGTTCATCGAGGTGTTTGAGGAAGAGGCGGCCAAGGTCAAGGGCGCGAAGTGGTTGGCGCAGGGCACGATCTATCCGGACGTGATCGAATCGGCCGCGGCTCGTACGCGCAAGGCGCACGTGATCAAGTCGCACCACAATGTCGGCGGCCTGCCGGAACACATGCAGCTCAAGTTGCTCGAGCCGCTGCGCGAGTTGTTCAAGGATGAGGTGCGCGCCATCGGTACCGAGCTCGGCCTGCCGCACGCCATGGTTTATCGCCATCCGTTCCCGGGCCCGGGCCTCGGCGTGCGGATTCTCGGCGAAGTAAAAAAGGAATATGCCGATATTCTGCGCAAGGCCGATGCCATTTATCTCGAAGAGCTGTATCGCAACGATTTATATAACAAGGTGAGCCAGGCGTTCGCGGTGTTCCTGCCAGTGAAATCGGTGGCAGTGCTGGGTGATGCGCGCGCCTACGATTACGTGGTCGCGCTGCGTGCGGTGGAGACCGTGGACTTCATGACGGCGCGTTGGGCACATCTGCCGTATGAAGTGCTGGGCACGGTTTCCAACCGTATCATCAATGAGGTACGCGGCATCTCGCGCGTGGTGTACGACATTTCCGGAAAACCGCCCGCCACCATCGAGTGGGAATGAGCAACGTCAGCTCGCAGGACTTGACGTACATGCAGCATGCCCTCGGTCTCGCTGCGCGTGCCGAAGAGAAGGGCGAAGTGCCGGTTGGCGCGCTGGTGGTCCTGAACGGAGAAATCATTGGTGAAGGCTGGAACCGGCCGATCATGAGCCATGATCCCACGGCGCATGCCGAGATCGTTGCGCTGCGTGCCGCGGCCACGAAGCTGGGCAACTATCGTCTGACTGGCGCCACCCTGTATGTCACGCTGGAGCCCTGTCCGATGTGCGCCGGCGCCATGGTGCATGCGCGGGTCGCGCGTGTGGTGTATGGTGCTCCCGATCCGCTCGCCGGATCCGCCGGCACGGTGTTCAACCTGCTCAACGCCGCCGCACTCAATCACCAGGCCGAGGTGCAGGGCGGCGTGTTGGCCGAGGAGTGCCGTGGGCGTCTCAAGACATTCTTCCAGTCCCGCCGCGGTCGCGCCGGCGCACCGTGAAGATTGTGTTCCAATTCCGTTAAAGCGCCGGCGCCTTCAGGCGCAACACATTGTTGTTTTGGCGCGCGCGTGAATCATTGTCGTTCTTTTTCAGGATTTCATAATAAGTACGGACGCGATTTACATACTGTACCGGCTCGTAACCACGCGCATAGCCGTGCTTTGTCTTTGAATACCAGGCGGTCTTGGCCAGCAGCGGCAGTCGCTCCTTCACGTCATTCCACTTGTCCGGGTCGGCACCCTGTGTCTGGGTGATGATGCGGGCATCTTCCAGGTGGTTGATACCGACGTTGTAGGCGGCGAGCGCCATCCACGTGCGGTCCGGTTCGGGAATGCGTTCCGGAAGCCGGTCGCGCAACGTGTGCAGGTAGGTGCTGCCGCCGTACACGCTCTGGCGCACATCCTGGCGGTCTGACATGCCGAGGTGCTGCGCCGTAGTTTCCGTGAGCATCATGATGCCACGCACCCCGGTCGGCGAGACGGCATCCGGATTCCAATAGGATTCCTGATAACTCATGGCCGCCAGCAGCCGCCAGTCGAGCAGGTATCGTTGGGCGGCCTCTTCGAACACCGGCTTGAAATGCGGCAGGTTGGTTTCGATCTTCTGCATGAAAGCGGCGATGTTGATCGGATTAAAGCGGCTGGCGGCGCCATAGTAGCGCTCGATCAAGCGATCGAGTTCACCCGATGCGCGCATTGCTTCGATAAAGCGCGCTGCCGCCTGAAACAGACTGTCATCCGGACCGGGCGGAAACGCCCAGGCGAGATTCTCCGGATCGCCCAGATCGAACGCCACGCGCAGATCGGGATTGAACTGGCGACTGAGCGCAATGATGTTTGAATCGGAAACGGTGAGATCGATCAGCCCCTCCTGTACCTGCAACAGCAGTTCCTCGGTTTCCATATTGCCCACCGTGATCCACGTGAGCCGCGGGTGTTGCTGCTTGAGCTGCTCCAGGCGTTCAACATAGCTGCTACCGGCGATGACTTCGATTTGCCGGTTGACCATTTCTGCGACGTGTGCCGGCGGTTTGGTTTTGGCGTTGTGCACGACCTGTTGGCGAATGATCTGGTAGGGCGGGGTAAAACGCACCTGCTCGGCGCGCAGCGCGGTCACGGTCAGACCGGCTGCGGCGAAGTCGACCTCGGCACTGGCGGTCATGGGCAGAATGTCTGCAAAGCGATCCGCTACCTTGATTGTGAGGCTGGCGCCCAGGCTTTTGGCAAAGGCCTGGGCGAGGTCGTACTCGAATCCAGTCGGGCCATCCGGCCCTTCATAATAAGTCGTTTGGCTGTTGCGGGTGAGCACCACGAGTTCGCCGCTGCGCTGGACAGCATTGAGTTTGTTGTCATCCGCAGGCTGGCAACCGCTGCCCAGCAGGAACACGGTAGGAATCATCAGCGTCGAAAGGTACTGGCGCCGGTTTTTTCGCAGGTTCCGCATCCGGATCAGTATAGCCCAGGGCGGTTGTGCCCGCGTTCGCAGGCACGGTATGCTACGAAAAATGGAGAGGTACCGAAGAGGCCATAACGGCGCCGACTCGAAATCGGATGGGCGGAAACGCCACGTGGGTTCGACTCCCACCCTCTCCGCCATTTTAAGGTCATCACCCACGCCCGCCAGCGGTTGCCATTCTGGATGCTTGTCCAGCAGGGCCCATATCTGCCCGGCGTCGACGAACCCGTGGTTGAGGAATGCGATGTCCTTCTCGTCGAACCGCTCTGCGAGTGCCAGGATGATCCCCGTGTCTTTGCTGGAAGACTCCGTCATACACTCCTCTTGCCGGTGTTCCGGCGTGCGTCGACTGGTTAGCGATGCAACCGGCGCAAGTGCAATACATTCGCGTATTGCGGTCAGTTCGGGGCAGGCACGCACCGGCCCTGCTCGGGTCGGCGTTATTTGGTTGCCGCCTTGGTTTATGGTTTACAATCGTTTGCACGACGCGATCGACCCGTGCGAGCGCCTGCCGCTCGGGTCGAGGGACATGCAGCAACCATCGGAGCTCGTATGACGACCCAGGACATGTTGACGAGCCTGCGCCGCACGGCGAGCGCGATCGCTGCGCTGCTGGCCACGTCGTTCCCCGCGACCGCGTTGGCATCAAGCGGCTCCATGGTCGACACCGTGGCCAACGTTCTGGCATGGATCGTTATCGTCCTGGTGCCAATCGCCGGGATCTACCTGTTCTGGAAGGTGCACATCCTGCCGGAGATCGTGGCCGAGAAGCGCCAACATCCCCAGAAGGACGCCATCAAGGTGCTGTGCATCATGTCACTGATCTTCGGCGGACTGCTTTGGCCGATCGCCTGGTTGTGGGCCTATTCCAAACCGGTGATACACAAACTCGCTTATGGCACTGACAAGCATGAGGATTTCTACAAGAAGGCCGCTCCCGGTGTGCCGGCCACTGCCCAGGAAGTCGCGCGGTTGCGCGCCGATTTGGAACGGCTCACGACCATGGGCGTCGACGCCGATGATCTGCGCGCCGTGAAACGCGCGCTGGCACGGCTGGAAGAAAAACTGGCCGGTGGCGAGCAAAAGGAAAACGGCTGATGGAACTGTTACTGGTCGGCATCTACGCCGGCATCGTCTGGCTCATCTATTTCAAGTACAAGTTGCTGCCGTGGACGGCGCCGCACCAGATCACGGTTGTGGTCATTCCGATCGTCGGGCTGACCACACTGATCCTGATGCTCAATTACTTCGCGCCATCGTCGCACGACGTGCGGGTGATCAAGTATGTAGTGCAGATTAGTCCGCAGGTGCGCGGACGCGTGATCGACGTGCCCGCCGCCGGCAATCAGCACATGAAAAAGGGCGAGGTGCTGTTCAAGATCGACCCCACGCCCTACCAGCTCGACGTCAACCGCATCGAGGCACAGCTGGCGCTCGCCGAGCTGCGCCTGAGTCAGACCCGCGCCCTGGCCGCGACCGGCGCCGGCAGCAAGTTCGACGAGGAGCGTTACCAGAGTGATGTGCGACAGCTCAAGGCGCAGCTCGACCAGGCGCGCTGGGATCTTTCCCAGACCACCGTGTACGCCCCGTCCGACGGCACGCCGATCAACGTACAGCTGCGCCCGGGCTCGTACGTGGTGCCCCTGCCGGTCGTGCAGGCGATGAGCTTCGTCGAGGATGAGTATCAGGTCATCGCGCTGTACCAGCAGAACGAGCTGACCCAGGTTAAACCCGGTGACGAGGCCGAGATCGTATTGCCGACCTATCCGGGCGATATCATCAAGGCCAGCGTCGACAGCATTGTCTGGGCCCAGGGTCAGGGCCAGCTGGCGCTCTCCGGCACCCTGCCGCAAACCGGTGCCGCACCGCTGCCGCCGGGCCGGTTCGCCGTCAAGCTCGACCTCACGGACAAGGAGCGGGCACGATTCCTGGCCGCTGGCGCATTGGGCAACGCCGCGATCTACACCGAGCACATGGAACCGATCCAGATTCTCCGCAAGGTGATTATGCGCGTTGGCTCGTACACCAATTACCTGATTCTCAAGCTGCACTAAGCCATGCCGCGCACTCCGGTGAAGACAGCCTCGAGGCGCGCGCTGCCGGTCGCGGGCCTGATCGGCATGACGCTGTTGACCGGTTGCCTCCTGAAAGCGCCGCCAACCGCAAGCGCGCTGCGCGATGAAACACTGACCAACGCGCCGTTGCCGGCACAGTGGACCGGCGCGCAGACGGTTCCGGGACCGGTGCGCGATGGCTGGCTCGCGACGTTCAACAACGTCACGCTGGATGCGCTGGTCACCGAGGCGCTCGCGCACAACGCCGATCTGCAGGTGGCCGCGGCACGCGTCGAGCAGGCCCACGGCTATGCCAAGGCCGCCGGTGCCGCGATCTATCCGTCGGTCAATCTGCTGGCACGCGCTGGCGGCGAGATGTCCGGCGACAATTCGGGTCTCTCGGGTTCGCTGGTCTCGGCCACCTGGGAGCTCGACCTGTGGGGACGGGTGCGCGCCGGTCGCGCCGCGGGCCGCGCCCAGTACGATTCGGCCGCAGTCGATTACCAGTATGCCCGCCAGTCACTGGCGGCGCTGGTGGTAAAGAGCTGGATTCTCGCCACCGAGGCGCGGCTGCAGCAGGCGATCGCCGAGGACATGGTGCGCGCCGCTGAACAGCTGGTCGAGGTGGCGCGCCAGCGCAAGCGGTTCGGCGCCGGTGATGACTTCGAACTGGCGGTGGCCGAGGCCAATCTCGGCAGCGTCCGCGATACCCTGCGCCAGCTCGAATTCGGCTACGTGCAGTCGCAACGCGCGCTCGAAGTGCTGCTCGGCCGCTATCCATCCGCCAGCCTCGCGGCCGCCGCTGTGTTGCCGGCCCTGCCGCCACCGGTACCGGCCGGGCTGCCATCCGAACTGCTGGAGCGTCGGCCGGACGTGGTCGCGGCCGAGCGGCGCGTGGCCGCCGCCTTCTACCGCATCCACGAGGCCAAGGCGGCACGCTTGCCGAGCATTTCGCTCACCGCCAGCGGCAGCAACCTGACCAGCGATTTCTACGTACTGCAACAACGCGACAACCCGGTGTGGAGCGCCGGCGCCACCCTGCTCGCGCCGATTTACCGCGGTGGTGAACTGCAGGCACAGGTGCAAATCCGCACCGCCGAACAAAAGCAGGCGCTCGCCGAGTATGCGCGCGCCGGACTGCGCGCCTTCAGCGATGTCGAGAGCGCCCTGGCGAGCGAATTTACGCTGCGCACACGCGAGCAGATCCTCACCCAAGCGGTCGCCGACCACGCGCGCGCCCTCGACTTTGCCTGGCAACGCTATCGCATCGGCTCGGTCGATCTGCGCGCGGTGTCACAGCAGCAGTTGGCCACGTTCGCCGCGCAGGCGACACTGCTGCGCGTGCAGAGTGAGGCGCGCGTGCAGCGCGTCAATCTGTATCTGGCGCTCGGCGGGGATTGGGCATCGCCGCCCGCGCCTGCCGCCGAGGCGGGACCAAGCGCCGCCGTTTCCACGACCGAAGCGCGCGGACCGCGCTGAAGACTCCCGGCCGCCGCCGCGTGACGGGGTGCGGTGCCGATCGCGCTCGGGCACCGCGCGGATGCAGGCCGGAAGCGGTTCCCCGGGGTCGCCGGGCGGATCCAGTTAGTTGCGCGTTCGTGCTAGAACGATCACAGTAGCATTCACCATGCACCGCAACTGGCTTGACCTGATTCCGATTGCCGCGTGGCTGCGTCGTTACCCGAAGGAATGGCTGCGCCCGGACATCGTCGCCGGCCTGACCGCCGCAGCGGTGGTTATTCCCAAGGCGATGGCCTACGCCACCATCGCCGGGTTGCCGGTGCAGGTCGGTCTGTACACGGCATTCGTGCCGATGGTGATCTACGCCGTGCTCGGCACGTCGCGTCCGCTCAGCGTCAGCACGACGACGACCATCGCCATTCTGGCGGCGGCCGGATTGCATGAAGTCGTACCCGGTGGTGGGAGTGCCGAGCTGGTGGTGGCCGGAGCGACGCTGGCCCTGCTGGTCGGCGCGATGCTGGTGCTGGCATCGGTGCTGCGTTTTGGATTCATCGCGAACTTCATCTCCGAGCCGGTGCTCACCGGATTCAAATCCGCCATCGGGTTGGTGATCGTGGTGGATCAATTACCGAAGCTGCTCGGCATCCATATTGAAAAGACCGGATTCCTCCGCGACCTCCTGGCCATTCTCGGCCAGCTCCCGCATACCTCGGTCGCGACCCTGCTGCTGGCGATGACATTGCTGCTGTTGCTCTTCGTTCTGGAGCGATTCGTTCCGCGCGCCCCGGCACCGCTGCTGGCGGTGGCCGTGGCCATCATCGCCTCCGGTCTGTTGGGCCTGCACGCGGCCGGGGTGGCGACGGTCGGCAGCATCCCTCAGGGCCTGCCAACGTTGGTCTGGCCAAGACTCGATCTGGTGGCTAACCTGTGGCCGGTCGCGGCCGGCATCGCCTTGATAAGCTTCACCGAGAGCATCGCCGCGGCGCGCGCCTTCGGCGAACCGCACGAACCGCGTCCGATCCCGAACCAGGAGCTGCTGGCCGTGGGTATGGCCAATGTCGCCGGCGGCCTGTTCGGTGCGATGCCGGCCGGTGGCGGGACCACCCAGACGGCGGTCAACCGCCGCGCAGGGGCGCACACCCAGCTGGCCGGATTGATCACCGCGGCGGGCGCGGTGGCAACGCTACTCCTGCTCGCGCCAGTAATTGCGCTGCTGCCACAGGCGGCGCTGGCCGCGGTGGTGGTGGCCTACTCGGTGGAGCTGATTCGGCCGGCCGAGTTCCATGAAATCCGGAGCGTGCGTCGCACCGAATTTTACTGGGCGCTCGTGGCCTTCGCCGGGGTCGTGCTGCTCGGCACGCTCAAGGGCATCCTGGCGGCGGTGATCGTTTCGCTGCTGGCGCTGGCGCACCAGGCGTACAGCCCGCCGGTGTACACGCTCGCGCGCAAGCGCGGCACCGACGTGTTTCGCGCCATCAGCGCCGCGCATCCGGACGACGAGACCTGGCCGGGACTGCTGATCCTGCGCACCGAGGGGCGGGTGTTCTTTGCCAACGCCGAGCGCATCGGCGACCAGATGTGGCCGCTGGTGAAGCAGGCGCAGCCGTCGGTGGTGCTGATCGACTGCAGCGCCGTGACCGATATCGAATACACCGCGCTCAAGATGCTCACCGAGGCGGAGGCGAAGCTGCGCGCCGATGGCATCGCGCTGTGGCTGGCGGCGCTCAATCCCGAGGCGCTCGCCGTGGTTACGCATTCAAAACTGGGGAACACGCTGGGCCGGGAACGGCTGTTCTTCAATCTGCAGATGGCGGTCGAAAAGTACCGGCAATCCGGTCCGCCCCCAGTGGTACGATGAATCGCCACGCATCACCCAAACAGCGCCGCTGGCAGCGCAGTGACACCAGAGCACGGAGACAAGACCATGAAAGACAAGTCAGAGGATTCACCGACCCGCACCCGGACCGCCAAGGCGGGCGGTCCGGCACCGAAGGAGAAACTGAAGCGCAAGGTCTACGACAAGCACCTGGAGCGCCTGCACATCGAGCTGGTCAGGCTTCAGCAGTGGGTCGTGCACAAGGGTCTCAAGGTCTGCGTCGTCTTCGAGGGGCGCGACGGCGCCGGCAAGGGCGGTACCATCAAGGCGATCACCGAACGGGTCAGTCCGCGCGTGTTCCGGGTGGTGGCGCTGCCGGCCCCGTCCGACCGCGAGAAGAGCCAGATGTACGTGCAACGTTACCTGCCGCACCTGCCCGCGGCCGGCGAGATCGTGATCTTCGACCGCAGCTGGTACAACCGCGCCGGCGTCGAGCGGGTGATGGGTTTTTGTTCCGATGACAACGTAAAGAAGTTCCTCAAGGCCGCGCCGCTGGTCGAGAAGGCGATGGTGGATTCCGGGATCATCCTGATCAAGTACTGGTTGGAGGTGAGTCCCGAGGAGCAGACCCGCCGGCTCGCGGCGCGCATCGACGACGGCCGCAAGATCTGGAAGCTCTCGCCCATGGACCTCAAGTCCTACAGCCGCTGGTACGACTACTCGCGCGCGCGCGACGACATGTTCGCCGCGACCGACACCGAGTTTGCGCCATGGTACGTGGCGCGCTCGGACGACAAGAAACGAGCCCGCCTCAACATCATCACCCACCTGCTCGAACAGATACCGTACAAGAAGCTGCCGCGGGAAAAGGTGAAACTGCCGGAACGTCAGAAGCCCGGCGGCTATCGGGAGCCGGACTATCCAATCAAGTTTATCGACGAACGCTTTTGAGGGACGGCTTCTCCAGCAGCGCTCGCGCAGAGGTTGTGGCGGGCTGAAGGAAGCGTCTGCGTTGATCAGCGCTTGGCGTTCGTGGAATGCGCGCCGGCCGCGCGTTTGAGCACCGCCACCTCGGCGCCCGGCGCGAGTAACAGCTCGGGGCTGAGCAGGGCGTTGGTCTGGATGATGCGTGCCACGAGCCCGGTCCAGCCAGTCTGGTGGCTGGCACCAATGCCGACGCCGTTGTCGCCGTGAAAGTATTCGTAGAACTGCAGCGAGTCGCGCCAGTGCGGATCGTCCTGGAACTTGCGCGCGCTGCCGTACACCGGGCGGCGGCCGGAGGTATCGCGCAGAAAAGTGCGCGTCAGGCGTTCGCCGATTTCTTTCGCGACCTCGAGCAGGGTCAGCATCCGCCCGGAACCGGTCGGGCACTCGACCTTGAAGGCCTCGCCATAATACCTGTCGAGGCGCACCGGTGAGAACAAGTCGTTCACGATCCCCTTTCGCGTTTTGCGAAATAGTAATACGCCGCCACGCTGACAAAGTTGGTGGCAACCGCGATCATGTTCCAGAGCACGACGGGTCGCGACACAATCAACAGGCCGTAATAGACCCAGAGGATCTGGAATACGCCCATAATCGCGGCCATCCTCGGGTTCATGCCTTTGCTGGTGCGCCGTCTCAGCATGGCGATCAGGTCTGGCACGGCGGCAAAGGTTGTTCCAAACCCTGCCACAATGCCAAAGACCTCAGACCGTTGAAGACGGGGGATCAGCAGGCTCTCCGTGTCGTGTATGGCCCATTCGCCGCAGCCCGTGAGGATCATCGCGCTGATGAAGCAGAAACCCAGTGCCCGTCTCGTGAAAGAATCCATTTTCACCTCCGTTCATGCCGATTCTCTTTTCGGTGCCGGTTCCGACCGCTACCAATGCAGACGTCGGTTCTGGCTGTGGTTCACACCTGCGCCTCCATAACGACCACACTGCGCGCCTGCGCGACGTACAGGTCGCCCTCGGCGACGGCCTGCTGCTTCCGGCGGAGGGATGTCGAGCGGCGAGGCGAGGGCGGTGTCGAGTGCGCGCCGCCAGGCGTATCCGGCGAATGCCGGCACGGCCACGGGGCGCGCGGCGTCGGCACAGATGCAAAGTACTATTTCTCGGCTTCCGCGGTAGCCGGACGGTCGACCTTGAACTCGGCTTGGCACGCCGGCGAGAGTTCGGCCCCCTTGGCCTTCAGGCACATGATCAGGCGTCCGCCGCCCTGTTCCACATCCTTGCAAAACTTTTGTACGTCGGCGTCGCAGGCCTGGTGAAGTTTGGCGATGCGATCCTTGGCCCACCGGTGCATGGTCTGGCACGCCTCGGAGAGTTCCGTCTGATGTGCGTCGAGGCAGGTGTATATGCGTCCACCACCAGGCTGCACGTCCTTGCAGAACTTCTGGACATCCGCATGACAGGGTCCCTGCATGGCTGCCGCGGGTGCGGGTTGGGCTGCCGCGGGTGCGGGTTGGGCTGCCGCGGGTGCGGGTTGGGCTGCCGCGGGTGCGGGTTGGGCTGCTTCGTCGGCCGCCTGGACGATTACTACGTGTCCGGCAGCGACGAGCACTGCAGAAACAAACAGCATGATGAATTTGACGCGCATTGTTGTTCTCCTCTAGGTTGATGGTATCCGGCCAGCTTCAGCAAGGAACAAAAAACCGATGCCCTGCCAAAACTAATAATCCAGTAATGCTCGTCGATCGGGCGCGTGATGTCTTTGACGAACATCAATCCGCCGTAGGTCGTCGGCGAAGCGTCAACAACCGACGCCGCCGACGCGGTTTCTCGATGCCAGCATCGGGAAGGCGCGCCAATGGTCGCAATTGACGATAACAGGCCGGGGCGCAGGCGTCTGTCGCCGCGGGTTGTGTAGTGCCGTGCGCGCCTCCCCGCACTACAGGGGGCGAGCGAGGCCCCGACGCGCACCGGTTCGCCCGATGGTCGAGGGGCACTTGGCAGATTTGTATTGACTGACGTCAATATTAGAGATGACATTAAGGCGTATTTTGATAGATAAATAAGAACACTTGAAGCCGACTTGGCAGCAAACCTGCTCACTGCGGCACAATCAATCAAGGAGCGAACCCTATGTCATCCACCACCAAGCCCGGTATCCGTCCGGATCAACTCTTTACGGCTTCCGCCACGCGTCTGGATCTGCGGCGCGCGCTGAACGCCGCCGCGCAGACCTGGGCGGCCGCAACGCGCGGCGCTAATCCGCGCGGCGGGCGCGCGGCAGTGGAGGCAGCGCTGGCGGACGTGCGCCCGCTCGAGGAGTTCTTCGCCTATCCCGTTCCGCGGCTGACGAGCGCGCTGGCCGAGTGCATCGCCGCGACTTGCAGTCGTTGCAACACTCAGGGATAAGGAAACGCTTCATGGCCATCTCACCGCTGGCGGGCAAGCCGGCTCCACAAGAAAAGCTGGTCGATCTCGCCGCCCTCGAAGCGGCATACTATCAGCAACGCCCAGACCCGAACGACCCGAGCCAGCGGGTCAGTTTCGGCACCAGCGGCCACCGCGGCTCGTCCTTGCACGGCTCGTTCACCGAGTCGCACATCCTGGCGATGACCCAGGCCATCTGCGACTACCGGCGTCTTCAGGGCACGGACGGGCCGCTTTATCTGGGCAAGGACACGCACGCACTCTCCGCTCCGGCGCAGCGCACGGCGCTGGAGGTGCTGGCCGCCAACCGTGTCGAGACACTGATCCAGCGCGACGACGGCGTGACACCGACCCCGGTGATCTCGCACGCCATTCTGGTCTACAACCGCGGGCGCGCGCAGCACCGCGCCGACGGCATTGTCATCACCCCGTCGCACAACCCGCCCGAGGATGGCGGCTTCAAGTACAACCCGCCGAACGGCGGACCGGCGGATACCAACGTGACGCGCTGGGTCGAGGAGCGCGCCAACGCCCTGCTGCGTGCCGGCAACACGGAAGTGCGGCGCGTGCCCATCACCAGCGCGCTGCGGGCCGCGAGCACGCACCAGGAGGATTTCATCCTCCCGTACGTGAACGATCTGAAGAACGTCATCGACATGGAGGTGATTCGCGCCGCCGGCCTCAAGCTCGCCGTGGATCCGCTCGGCGGCGCCGCCGTGCACTACTGGGAGCCGATCAAGGCACTCTACCAACTCGACATTACCGTGGTGAATCCGCTGGTCGACCCGCGCTTTGCATTCATGACCCTGGACCACGACGGCAAGATCCGCATGGATTGCTCCAGCCCCTATGCCATGGCGCGGCTCGTCGGCCTCAAGGATCAATACCGCGTCGCCTTTGCCAATGACCCGGACGCGGACCGCCACGGCATCGTCACGCCCACGGCCGGCCTGATGAATCCGAATCACTATCTGGCCGTGGCGATTCGCTACCTGCTCACGCATCGCCCTGACTGGCCGGCACACGCGGCGGTGGGCAAGACCCTGGTCAGCAGCAGTATGATCGACCGGGTGGTGAACAAACTCGGGCGCCGCCTGATGGAAGTGCCGGTCGGTTTCAAATGGTTTGTGCCCGGTCTGTACGATGGCTCTTGCTGCTTTGGGGGCGAGGAGAGCGCCGGCGCGAGTTTTCTGCGGCGCGACGGCAGCGTCTGGACCACCGACAAGGACGGACCGATCATGAATCTGCTCGCCGCCGAGATCACCGCGCGCACCGGCCGGGATCCGGGCGAGCACTACCAGGATCTGACAGCGGAGTTCGGCGCGCCGCTCTATACGCGCATCGACGCTCCGGCCACCCCGGCACAGAAGGCGAGCCTGGCGAAACTCGCGCCGGAGGCGGTCACGGCCGCGACGCTCGCCGGCGAACCGATCACCGCCAAACTGACTCGTGCCCCCGGCAACAACGCACCGATCGGCGGCCTGAAAGTCGTCGCGGCCAACGGCTGGTTTGCGGCCCGGCCCTCGGGCACCGAGAACATCTATAAGATCTATGCGGAAAGTTTCAGGGATGACCAGCACCTGCAGGAGATTCTGACCGAGGCCCGGCAGATCGTCAGCAACGCCTTGGCGGGTGGGGCGTGAGCCACACACTATATATATGCACTATATATATAATGGTGCGCTGGTGGGCGAGCGCTGCGCTCCAGACAAATCGGACATGGATGAATGGCGATGATCGCGCCCAAGAGCGCCGCCCGCAAGCGGGCCAGTTCGCAATCGGGATGAGGATATGATTCGACAGACGCCACGCCGGCCATCCTGCATGAACGGAGCGGCACGATGACAGCAGATGCGGAATTCCCCACCGGCCACCCGGCGTGGCAGGCGCTCGCGGCCCACGCTCGACAGCTGCGTGGGCAGCATCTGCGTGAAATGTTCGCGCAGGACCCGACGCGCGGCGAACGCCTGACCGCCGAGGCGGTGGGTATATACCTCGACTATTCCAAGAATCGCATCACCGACGAGACCCTGCGCCTGTTGTTGCAACTCGCCGCGGCCTGCGAGCTGCGCGGACACATCGACGCCATGTTCCGCGGCGAGAAGATCAACGTGACGGAGCAGCGCGCAGTCTTGCACGTGGCCCTGCGCGCCCCGCGCGGGGCGGCAATCGTCGTGGACGACGTGAACGTCGTGCCCCAGGTGCACGCGGTGCTCGACAAGATGGCCGAGTTCTGCGCGCGCGTGCGGCGCGGTGCGTGGACCGGGCATACCGGCAAGCGCATTCGCAACATCGTGAACATCGGCATAGGCGGCTCCGACCTCGGGCCGGTGATGGCCTATGAGGCGCTGCGTTTTTACAGCGACCGCGACCTGACCTTCCGCTTCGTCTCCAATATCGACGGCACCGATTTCGCGGAGGCGACCCGCGATCTCGACCCGGCGGAGACGCTGTTCATCGTCTCTTCCAAGACCTTCACGACGCTCGAAACGATGACCAATGCCCGTACCGCGCGCGCCTGGTCGCTCGCGGCATTCGGCGGTGACGCGCAGGCAGTCGCGAAGCACTTCGTGGCGGTGTCGACGAACGCGGCCGAGGTCGCGCAGTTCGGCATCGACACAGCCAACATGTTCGGATTCTGGGACTGGGTCGGCGGGCGCTACTCAATGGGCTCGGCGATCGGCCTGTCGACGATGCTGGCCATCGGCCCGGAGAATTTCCGGGCGATGCTCGACGGCTTTCATGAGATGGATGAGCACTTCCGCTCGGCGCCGTTCGCGCACAACCTGCCGGTGCTCATGGGCCTGCTCACCGTCTGGTACAACAACTTCTTCGGCGCGCGCGCGGTCGCGGTGCTGCCGTACGAACAATACCTGAAGCGCTTCCCGGCTTACCTGCAGCAGCTGACCATGGAGAGCAACGGCAAGCAGGTGACCCGCGACGGCCGCTCGGTCGGCTACGACACCGGCCCGATCTACTGGGGCGAGCCCGGCACCAACGGCCAGCATTCATTCTATCAATGGCTGCACCAGGGTACCCACCTTATTCCCTGCGATTTCATCGCCTTTGGTCAGGCGCTCAACACACTCGCCGAGCATCACGACATCCTGATCGCGAATGTGCTGGCACAGGGCGAAGCGCTCGCCTTCGGCAAGACGCCGGAGGAGGTGCGGGCGGAAGGATCGCCGGACTGGCTCGTCCCGCATCGCAGCTTCGCGGGAAATCGTCCCTCCAACACACTGCTGCTCGAACGGTTGACGCCGGCGGCGCTCGGCAAGCTCGTGGCGTTGTACGAGCACAGTGTCTTCACCCAGGGCGCCGTCTGGCAGATCAATTCGTTCGACCAGTGGGGCGTCGAGCTTGGCAAGGTGCTCGCGCGACGCATCATTCCGCAAGTCTCCGGTAAGCAGGAGTCGCCACTCCAGCATGACAGTTCGACGAACGCACTCGTGCGGCGCTATCGCCGGTTCAAGGGATCCGCGTCCTGACCGCCGATCCTGAACGATCCTGCGCCGGCGGGCCTGCTCGATCCGCACGCGACGCCGGTACAGTTTCGGGATGCCACCGATGAAATTTGATCCCGGTCAAAGCGGACAACCGCATCTTGGTCGAACCTGTGCTGCATCGATATCCGAACCCACCGCGCGCGCAGGCCGCAGGGTGGCCCACTCAATATATCCCATGGAGGTTAGTCATGACGCCAACAACAGTAACCGCCGGGAAGGCAAAGGCCGCCGTAACGGGCGCGGGGCCACTCAGCGCCGAAGAGCTGCGCCGCATTGATGCCTGGTGGCGCGCCTGCAACTACCTGTCGGTGGGCATGATCTATCTCAAGGACAATCCGTTACTCAAGGAGGCGCTTAAAACCGAGCACATCAAGCATCGGCTGCTCGGCCATTGGGGCGCGAGCCCGGCGCTGTCCTTCGTCTGGGCGCATCTCAATCGCCTTATCAAGCGCGACGACCTGGACGTGATCTTTGTCGCCGGTCCGGGTCATGGCGCGCCCGGCGTGCTCGGCCCGGCCTATCTCGAAGGGACCTATTCCGAGATCTATCCCGACAAGAGCGAAGACGCGGAGGGGATGCAGAAATTCTTCAAGCAGTTCTCCTTTCCCGGCCACATCGGCTCGCACGTCACACCCGAGACCCCGGGCTCGATCCACGAGGGCGGTGAGCTCGGGTATTCGCTGTCGCACGCCTACGGCATGGCGCTCGACAATCCCGATCTCATTGTCGCGTGCGTCGTGGGCGACGGCGAAGCCGAAACCGGGCCGCTCGCCACCGCCTGGCACTCGAACAAGTTCATCAACCCGGTGCGCGACGGCGCGGTGCTGCCGATCCTCAACCTCAACGGCTACAAGATTGCCAACCCCACGATCCTGGCGCGCATCAGCCACGACGAGCTCGAGGCGTTGTTCGTCGGCTATGGTTACACGCCGCTGTTCGTGGAGGGTTCGGACCCGAGTGAGATGCATCAGAAGATGGCCGCGACCCTGGACGAGGCGGTCGGCAAGATCCGCGCGTTCCAAAAGGAGGCGCGCGCCACCGGTAGCGCCGAGCGCCCGCGCTGGCCGATGATCGTGCTGCGCTCGCCCAAGGGCTGGACCGGCCCGAAGGAGATCAATGGCCACAAAACCGAGGGCTCGTGGCGCTCGCACCAGGTGCCATTCTCGGATGTGCGCGGCAATCCGGCGAATCTCAAGCTGCTCGAAGACTGGATGAAGGGCTACCGGCCCGAGCAACTGTTCGACGCCAACGGCCGGCTGATCCCGGAGCTGCGTGCGTTGGCGCCGCCGGGCGCGCGGCGCATGAGCGCCAACCCGCATGCCAACGGCGGCCTGTTGCGCAAGGAGCTCAAGCTCCCGGATCTGCGCCAATACGCCGTGTCGGTCCCGCAGGCCGGCAGCGTGGAGTACGAGAACACCAAGCCGCTCGGCGCGTACCTGCGCGACGTGATGAAGAACAACATGACGAGCTTCCGCGTCTTCGGACCGGACGAGACCGCCTCCAATCGCCTGCAGGCGGTGTACGAGGTGTCGAAGAAGACCTGGATGGCGGACCTGCTGCCGGAAGACGCCGACGGTGGTGAGCTGGCGCGCGATGGGCGCGTGATGGAAATGCTGTCCGAGCATACCTTAATCGGCTGGCTCGAGGGCTATCTGCTCACCGGGCGGCACGGCTTCTTCCACACCTACGAAGCGTTCGCACACGTCATCGACTCGATGTTCAACCAGCACGCCAAGTGGCTGGACATCTCGAAGAACCACGTGCCGTGGCGCGCCGCGGTCGCCTCGGAGAATATTCTCTTGTCCTCGACCGTCTGGCGCCAGGACCACAACGGTTTCTCGCACCAGGATCCGGGCTTCATCGATCTCGTGACCAACAAGAGCCCCTCGGTCGCGCGCATCTATTTGCCGCCCGACGCCAACTGCCTGCTGTCGGTCGCCGACCACTGCCTGCGCTCGACCGACTGCATCAATGTGATCGTCGCCGACAAGCAGAAGCACTTGCAGTTCACCAACTTCGACGAGGCCATGGTGCACTGCGCCAAGGGCATCGGCATCTGGAAGCGCGCCTCGACCGACGCGGGCGAGGAGCCGGACGTCGTGCTCGCCGGCTGCGGCGACGTGGCCACCATGGAGGCGCTGGCCGCGGCCGCGATCCTGCGCGAACGCCTGCCGGATCTCAAGCTGCGCTTCGTGAACGTTGTCGATCTCTACAAGATGCAACCGGCGTCGGAGCATCCGCATGGTTCGGCCGAGCGCGAATTCGACAGCCTGTTCACCACCGACAAGCCGGTGATCTTCAACTTCCACGGCTACCCGTGGCTGATCCACAAGCTCGCCTACCGCTTCAAGGGCCACGAGCATCTGCATGTGCGCGGCTACAAGGAGAAGGGCAACATCAACACGCCGCTCGAGCTCGCGATGCTGAACGAGACCTCGCGCTTCCACTTGGTGATTGACGTCATCGATCGCGTGCCGAAGCTGCAGTCCAGGGCGGCGCACCTGAAGGAGGACATGAAGAACGCCATCATCGACAACTTGCGCTACGCCCACGAGCACGGCACCGATCGGCCCGAGCTCGCCAACTGGGTGTGGCCGTATTGAGGCGCGACACCCGGCAACAACAACCGCCAGCCGGACAGGCCGCAGCATGAGTTCAATGCCGCCAACCGCCAAGGGCCCGACGACCGTGAGTCTGGCCGACGAGGACGGTGTGAAACGCATCCTCGTCGACACGCTGTTCGGATTGTGGGCGACGGTCAACAACTTGACGCGGCTGCGGCCCTCGAAGCGCGAACGCTATCGCGTCACCATCTTCGGCTCGGCGCGCACCCGGCCAGGACACTGGGTGTATCAAGAGGTCAAGCAGATGGCCGAGGCACTGGCGGCCATGGGCTGTGACATCGTCACCGGTGGTGGCCCCGGGTTGATGCAGGCTGCCAACGAAGGTGCGGAGGCGGTCAAGGCCGGTGAGCGGGTGCAGAGCATCGGCATCCGCGTCGAGCTGCCATTTGAGCAGGAGGTCAACCCCTTCGTCGAGCAGGCTTTCGAGCACCAGACCTTCTTTACGCGCCTGCACCAGTTCGTGCTGATGTCCAATGCCTTCATCGTCGCTCCGGGCGGCATTGGCACGGTGCTCGAATCGACCATGATCTGGCAGCTCTTGCAAGTGCGGCATCTGCACGACACGCCGCTCATCTTTACCGGCCAGATGTGGAAGGGGCTGGTCGACTGGGCCAGCGCCGTAATGTTGCGCCCGGGCTTCGAACTCGCCAATGCCGAGGACATGAAGATCCCGCGCTGCGTGGATAACGCTGAGCAGGCAATTGCCATCGTCCGCGAGCACCACGCGCGCTGGCAGATCACTCAGGGCAAGCGGACCTGATTGCGGGCGGTCGCGCGCTGCCGCATCGGTCGCGGCGCGACGAACCCGAGGAGGGACACCCGGACGCCACTGCGGCCATGACCGATTTCGAGTCCGAAGGGGGGATTGATGTGCTGGCGGAGCTTGCCAGGGCCGGCATCGGCGCGCTGGCCGACTCGCTGCAGGACCGACGCGCGCGAAATCGTTGGTGAAGTCCCCGAATAAACGGATGGCGGCGATCGATTCCAAGACCACTGCCCGTGAGAAGGTCGTTGCGAGCGCGCCATGAACATTCTGACAATCGACGTAGGCGGTACCAACGTCAAGATCCTTGCCAGTGGACAGACTGATTCGCGCACGTTTCCCTCTGGCCGAGGCTGTGTGAAAACGCACGATCAAATATTCCGGTGGGGCCAACAGAACGTAGGGTGCGCCCTGCGCACCATTAAGATAGATAATCCGGTGCGTGGGACGTACCCTACGAGTGCTGGAGTGGGAGATTTTTTCGTGGTGAGAAAAAATTTCCGGGTTTTCACACAGTCTGGGCTTGAAGTTGACACCGGCGCGCGTGGTCGACGTTGCCCAGGAGCTGGCGGCGGACTGGGAGTATGATGTGGTCTCGATCGGCTATCCCGGTCGGGTGTCCAAGGGCCGCATCGCCGCCGAACCCCACAACCTCGCGCCGGGCTGGCGGGAATTCGATTTCGAAGCCGCCTTTGCCTGTCCGGTGAAGATCATGAATGACGCGGCCATGCAGGCGCTCGGGAGCTATCACGGCGGGCTGATGCTCTTCGTCGGATTGGGAACCGGCCTCGGTTCGGCCTTGGTGGCGAACGGCGTGGTGATTCCCATGGAGCTCGGCCACCTTGCCTACCGCAACGAGACCTACGAGGACTATGTGGGTATCCGCGCACTCGAACGCCTGGGCAAGAAGAAATGGCGCGGGCACGTTGAATACGTGGTAAACCTTTTGATCGAGGCGCTCCAACCCGATGACGTGGTGCTCGGCGGCGGCAACGCCAAAAAGCTGAAAACGCTGCCGCCGGGATGTCGATTGGGCGACAACGCCTACGCGTTTGAGGGCGGATATCGCCTGTGGGAGCCGGTGACGGATTTTCCACCGCACGCTCCCCGAGTGCTTGTTGGCGTTAAAACAAAGAAAGCGAAGCGGCCAAAATAGTGCACGACCGAATCGCCGTTAAACAACCTGTTCGGAACGAAGGAGTCAAACATGCAACTGGGAATGGTCGGGCTGGGTCGGATGGGCGCCAACATGGTGCGACGTCTCATCAACGGTGGTCACCACTGCGTGGTGTACGACAGGTCACCGCAATCTGTGGCCGCACTAGTTAAAGAAAAAGCGATCGGCGCCGCCTCGCTCGCGGATCTGGTGAAGCAACTGGAGAAGCCGCGGACGATCTGGTTGATGGTGCCGGCGGCGGTCGTGGACAAGACGATCGCCGACCTGCTGCCGCATCTCGAGGTCGGCGACACCCTCATCGACGGGGGCAACTCCTACTATATAGACGACATCCGCCACGCCACGGAGCTCGCCACCAAGAAGCTCCATTACGTGGACGTGGGTACGAGCGGCGGCGTATGGGGCCTGGAGCGTGGCTATTGCATGATGATCGGCGGCGAGAAGGCAATCGTTGATCGCCTCGATCCGATCTTCAAGACGCTGGCGCCCGGCATGGGCGATGTTGCACGCACCGCGGGGCGCGAGAAGCTCGGCGGCACCGCCGAGCAGGGTTATCTGCACTGCGGCGGCGCGGGTGCCGGCCACTTCGTCAAAATGGTGCACAACGGAATTGAGTACGGCCTCATGGCCGCCTACGCCGAGGGGATGAACGTCCTGCGCGCGGCGAACGTCGGCAAGCAGAAGCACGCGATCGATGCCGAGACCACGCCGCTGCGCGATCCCGAACACTACCAGTACGACCTCAATCTGCCCGACATCGCCGAGGTGTGGCGGCGTGGCAGTGTGATCGCCTCGTGGCTGCTGGATCTGACCGCGGCCGCCCTGCTCGAAGACCCCGCGCTCGCGAAGTTTTCCGGCCGGGTATCCGACTCCGGTGAAGGCCGCTGGACGATCAAGGCCGCCATCGACGAGGGTGTGCCGACCCCGGTGCTCACCACCGCGCTGTACGAGCGGTTCAGCTCGCGCGGCGAGGCGGAATTCCAGGACAAGCTGCTCTCGGCGATGCGCTACCAGTTTGGTGGGCACCATGAAAAGCCGACCGACAAGTGACGGACTGAGAGGGTGGGGGGCGCTCTCGCTGGGCGCAGCGCCACCGATGTGACGGGCGAAATGGCGGCGGAGTCGATCCGCGAATCGACTTCCCGGCGCCACTGCCGCCGCGACCGATTTCGAGTCCGAAAGGAGATGCAGCCATGACCACCAAACACCCGACCACCAAGGCGCCCCACAGCCCCGAGCCGACCCGCACCGGGCTGGCGGCCGACACCCTGCAGCGCGCAGTACTCGACAACCTCACCTATCTGCAGGCGCGCTATCCGGAACTTGCCACCCCGCACGACTGGTACATGGCACTCGCCTACAGCGTACGCGACCGGATGCTGGCGCGCTGGGTGAGCACCACGCGGACCTACGCTGAGCACGATGTGAAAGTGGCCTGCTATCTCTCGGCCGAGTTCCTGATCGGCCCACAGCTCGGCAACATCCTAGTCAACCTCGGCATCGAGGCGAGCGCGCGCGAGGCGATACAGGCGCTCGGCCAGGATCTGGACACGCTTGCCGCGCTCGAAGAGGAACCGGGTCTCGGCAACGGCGGCCTCGGGCGGCTCGCCGCCTGTTACCTCGACTCGCTGGCGACGCTGGAGATTCCGGCCATTGGCTACGGCATCCGCTACGAGTTCGGCATCTTCGACCAGGAGATCCGCGACGGCTGGCAGGTGGAAGTGACCGACAAGTGGCTGCAGAAGGGCACTCCCTGGGAGCTGGTGCGCTCGGAAATCAGCTTCTATGTCAATTTTGGCGGCCACACCGAGTCCGGCACCGATGCCCAGGGCCGCTACCGCGTGCGCTGGGTCCCGGCCAACCAGGTCAAGGGTGTGGCCTGCGACACGCCGGTGCTTGGCTACCGCGTCAACACCTGCAACACCCTGCGACTGTGGAAGAGCGAGGCGGTCGAGTCGTTCGACTTCCAGGAATTCAACGTCGGCGACTACTACGGCGCGGTCGAGAGGAAGACGATCTCCGAAACGCTGTCCAAGGTGCTCTACCCCAACGACGAACCGGAGATCGGCAAGCGCCTGCGCCTCGCGCAACAATACTTTTTCGTCTCCTGCTCCTTGCAGGACATGCTGCGCCTGCTCGACCTCAAGGGCGAGCCGATCGAACGGTTCCCGGAGCTGTTCGCGGCGCAGCTGAACGACACACATCCGTCGATCGCCGTGGCGGAACTGATGCGCCTGTTGGTCGATGAGCGCGGTCTGCCCTGGGATCAGGCCTGGGACATCACCACGCGCACCCTGGCCTATACCAACCACACCCTGCTGCCCGAGGCGCTCGAGACCTGGGGGCTGCCGCTGTTTCAGGACCTGCTGCCACGCCCGCTCGAGATCATCTACGAGATCAACCGCCGCTTCCTCGACGAAGTCCGGCAGCGCTATCCCGGCGACGAGGCGCGCATCGCACGGCTGTCGCTGGTCGACGAAGGCGGCGACCGGCGCGTGCGCATGGCGAATTTGGCGACCGTTGGTAGTCACGCCGTGAACGGCGTCGCGGCGCTGCACTCGACACTGCTCAAACAGACCGTGCTACGCGATTTCGCCGAGCTCTGGCCGGAGCGCTTCCACAATGTTACCAACGGCGTCACCCCGCGTCGTTTCATGGTGTTGAGTAATCCGGGACTCGCGCGACTGTTAAACGAAACAGTGGGCGAAGGCTGGGTCACCGATCTCTCGAAGCTCAAGGCCCTTGAGACACGCGCGAGCGATGCCGCGTTCCAGGAGCAGTGGTGCCGGGTCAAGCGCCTTAACAAGGAGGCACTGGCGTATCGCATCCGCGAGCGCACCGGCATCGTGATCGATCCCGCCGCGCTGTTCGATATCCAGGTCAAGCGCATCCATGAATACAAGCGCCAGCACCTGAACGTGCTGCACATCATCACGCTGTACAACCGCCTGCGCCAGAACCCGCAGCTCGACATCGCGCCGCGCTGCTTCATCTTCGGCGGCAAGGCCGCCCCCGGCTATCACATGGCCAAGCTCATCATCCGTCTCATCAACGGCGTAGCCGCGGTGGTCAACAACGACCCAGTCGTGGACGGACGGCTGAAAGTTGTCTTCTTCCCCGACTTCAACGTCAAGAATGCGCACGCCATCTACCCGGCCGCCGACCTGTCGGAACAAATTTCGACCGCCGGCAAGGAGGCGTCGGGTACCGGCAACATGAAGTTCACCCTGAACGGCGCGCTCACCATCGGCACGCTCGACGGTGCGAATGTGGAGATCCGCGAGGAAGTCGGTACTGAAAACTTCTTCCTGTTCGGCCTGACGGCCGAAGCAGTGGCCGCGCTCAAGGCCGGCGGATACCGGCCGCGCGAGTACGTCGAACGCGACGCCGAATTACGCGCGGCCCTCGACCTGATCGGGAGCGGTGCCTTCGCCGGTGGCGACACCGAGCTGTTCCGGCCGCTGCTTGATCACCTGCTCAACCACGACGACTATTTGCTGCTCGCCGACTACCGCGCCTATGTCGATGCCCAGAATGAGGTCGAACGGGCGTTCCGCGATCCGGAACGCTGGACGCGCATGTCGATCCTGAACGTGGCGCGCGCCGGCAAGTTCTCCTCGGACCGGGCGATCCGCGAATACGGCGACGCGATCTGGGGCGCGAAGTCGGTGCCGGTCGCGCTCGCGTGAGTCGCCGCCGCGGAGGCCGCTGACACCATCCAACGGCGGGAGCGGAAGCACACCCGTCCACTGACTGACCGGAGATGCCGACCACCATGACAGCACGTTCTCATGCCACGCGCGCCGGCCGGCACCTGCCCCCGGGCGCGCAACCCGATGCCGACGGTGTCAACTTCTCCCTCTTTGCGCGCGACGCGGCGGCGGTCGAGTTGCGGCTGTTCGAGCGCGCCGACAGCGATGCGCCGTTTCAGGTGATCACACTCGATCCGGACATGCACCGGACGTTCTTCTTCTGGCATGTGTACGTGGAAGGCCTGGCGCCGGGCGTGCACTACACCTGGCGCGTGGCCGGCCCAGGCGAGCCGCTCGAAGCCGCGCCGGAACTGCTCGATCCCTGGGCACGGGCGGTGAGCGATGCGCGTTGGAACCGCAGCGCGGCAATCGCGGGTGGCACGACGGGCAAGAGTCTGCGCGCCATCGTCACGGCGCGCGCCGACCGGCACACCGGCACGCCGCCGGACGCGTGGGATCTGAGCAAGGCGGTGATCTACGAGCTGCACGTGGGCGGCTTCACCCGCCACCCCTCGGCCGGCGTGCGCCGCCCCGGCACCTTTGCCGCGCTCATGGAGAAGATCCCCTATCTCAAGGAGCTCGGCGTCACGCATGTCGAGCTGCTGCCGGTGATGGCCTTCGATGAACAGGACATACCGCCGGCGGTCGCGGCGCGCGGTCTGAAGAACTACTGGGGTTACAACACCTACGGCTTCTGGGCGCCGCACCCGCACTACTGCATGAATCCGGCGCAGGCGCCGCAGGAGTTGCAGGCCTGCGTGCGCGCGCTGCACGATGCCGGGATCGGCGTGCTGCTCGACGTGGTGTTCAATCACACCGCCGAGGGCGGGGCCGACGGACCGACCATCAACTTCAAGGCGATCGCCAACGATGTCTTTTACCATCACGACCCACACGACCCGCGCCGCTATCGCGACTACACCGGCTGCGGCAACACCGTCAACTGCAACCATCCGCTGGTGACAAACTTCATCGTGCATTGCCTCGAATACTGGGCCGAAGATCTGGGTGTGGATGGTTTCCGCTTCGACCTCGCCAGCGTGTTCGCGCGCGGCGAGGACGGTGCGGTGCTGGCCAACCCGTCGCTGCCCTGGAGCATCGAGCTGTCGCGCGCGCTGGTCGAGCGGCCGCTGATCGCCGAGGCCTGGGATGCCGCCGGGCTCTACCACGTCGGCGCGTTCCCCGGCATGCGCTGGGCCGAGTGGAACGGGCGCTATCGCGACGTGATGCGCCGCTTCGTGCGCGGCGAGCCGGGGATTATTGGCGAGGTGGCAACGCGCCTGGCGGGCTCGAGTGACCTGTACGCCGACGACCGCCGCCTGCCGAGCAACGGCGTGAACTTCATCACCTGCCACGACGGCTTCACGCTCTGGGACCTCGTGAGCTGCAATGACAAACACAACGAGGCGAACGGCGAGGACAACCGCGACGGATCGAACGACAATTTGAGCTGGAACGGCGGCATCGAAGGCGACACGGACGACCCCGCGGTGCTGCGCCGGCGTCGCCGCCGGGCGCGCAACTTCCTCGCGATCCTGATGCTGTCGCGCGGCGTGCCGATGCTGCTCGCCGGCGACGAGGTGCTGCGTTCGCAGCGTGGCAACAACAACTCCTACTGCCAGGACAACGAGATCTCCTGGTTCGACTGGGGCCGGGTCGAATCCAATAGCGACATGCTGCGCTTCACGCGCGAACTCATTACCCTGCGCCGGCGTCACCCGAGCCTGACGTCCAATCGCTTCTTCAAGGGTGAGCCGCTGCCCGGTCACACTGTCGCGGACATCGCCTGGCACGGCGTCCGGCTGCATGAGCCGCCCTGGCAAGACGGGCAGGCACGCTTTCTCGCCTGCACCATCGCTGGCCTCACGCCTGCAGAGGAGGACCTGCACCTGATCTTCAATATGTCCGAGGACGAGATCGCGGCGCCACTGCCGCCGAGCGCCGACCGCCGCTGGCACCTGGCGCTCGATACCGCCGCCACGCCGCCGCGAGACTGCCTGGCGCGTGCGGTGCAGCAGGCGCACGACGCGGACCACTATCCGGTCGGGGCGCGCAGCGTGGTTGTGTTCGAGGCTCGCTAGCCGTGCCGGATACTGGGCAACAAAAGGTCCTGGTCGTCAACGCCGGCAGCTCCTCCGTCAAGTACCGACTATTGTCGATGGCGCCAGAGCGCACGCTAGCCGGCGGCCTGTTCGAGAACATCGGCGCGGCCGGCAGCCGCCTGGTGCAGCGGGTCGGCGATGACGCCGCGCCGAGCGTGCACGAACTGCCGGCGCGCGACCATCGCGCGGCACTCGCTCACATCGGTGCCGCGCTGCGCGCCACGCACTTGCTCGCCGATGGCGAACGTCTGACTGCCATAGGTCATCGCGTCGTACACGGCGGCGAGACGTTCGCGGCACCGACGCGCATCGACGCCGCCGTGCTCGAGCGCATTCGCGCGCTCAGCACACTCGCGCCGTTGCACAACCCGGCCAATGTCCTCGGCATCGAGGTCTGTCTGGCGGCCTTTCCACAGGTGCCGCAGGTGGCGGTGTTCGATACCGCCTTTCACCAGACCATGCCGCCAGTCGCGTTTCGCTATGCCTTGCCGGAGGACTGGTATCAACACTACGGTGTGCGCCGCTACGGCTTTCACGGCAGCTCGCATCGCTATGTCGCGGGGCGCGCCGCGCTCCATCTCGGCCGGCCGCTTGAATCCCTCAACCTCATCAGCCTGCATCTCGGCAACGGCGCAAGTGCCTGCGCCATCCGCGCCGGTCGCAGCGTGGACACCTCCATGGGCTTCACCCCGCTGGAGGGATTGGTAATGGGCACGCGCAGCGGGGACATCGACCCCGCGATTCCGTTGTATGTGCAAGGCGCCGCCGGGCTTGAGCGCGCAGAGGTCGAGCGCTTGCTCAACCAGGAAAGCGGGCTGCGCGGACTCGCCGGAACCAATGACCTGCGCGAACTGCTGGCGCGCGATGCCGCCGGTGATGCGTCGGCCACGGCGGCGCTCGAGCTGTACACATACCGGATCAGGAAATACATCGGCGCTTACCTCGCGGCCCTCGGACGCGCGGATGCGCTGGTGTTCACCGGCGGTGTCGGCGAAAACGCAAGCGAGGTGCGGCTGCGCACCTGCGCCGGACTGGAGGGGTTCGGTATTGTGCTCGATGCGCAGGCAAACCGTGCCGCCGGCGGCGAGATCGCCGAGATCGGCCGGCCCGAAGCTGGTGTGCGCGTACTGGTGATACGCACCGACGAGGAACTGCAAATCGCGCGCGAGGCGTTGGCGGTTGCGATGGCGTAATATGGTATGCGAAGGCGACGCTTGCATTTGTAGTGTGGTGGGGCGCAACACGAAAACGGAGAGGGGAAGACAGTGCGACACGGGTGTTCAAACTCACAATTGCGGAACGGAAGGGCCACATGCCCGACGTCCTGTTTGGCGAGTGCGTTGCCGAGGCTGATGCAGTCATGAGCGACGAGACAAGCTCTGGTACCGAGCAACGCGGCTGGCTGCAGCGCTGGCGCGCCGGTCGTGCGCACGAACAGCAGCGTGCGCAGGCGCTGCATGAGGCGATCGAACAAGTCGTGGACGCCGTCGACCCGCGGCTGCGTGCGGTAACGGGCTATAGCAAGGACCTCGCTCCGGCGATCGAGCGCGCACTCGCATACCTCGACGAGCTTGACCGGCAACTGCCTCCGGCGATCGAGATCAGTGCGCGTGCCTGGAGCGCCGACCCATTGGTGCGTGCGCTGTTCGCCAACGTGGAGCAGCTGCACGAACTGTTCGGCACCAGCCGCGCGCTGCACGAATTCTTCGACGCCAACCCACAGTGTTCCGAGGCATTCGTGGGGCTCGGCGCCACGCGTGAGGAGCGCAAGGTTCTGGGAATGGCGCTCACGGGCGAGATCGTGCAGCGCGAGGTGGCGCAGACCACGGTCGGCTTCACGGCGTTCCGCCTGGTCGGCGCCACGCGCACCGAACCGGAGCTGCGCGCGCGGGTCCGGGCGCGCGGCTTCGAGTTTCTGGTTGGCATGGCCCTCGGCCGCTGCGCCGCACGGCACGCCGGTACCGCGACGCGCGAAGAAGATCCGCAACGGCTGCGCATCGAGTTGAGCGCGCTGGAGTTCGAGCGGCGTGCCGTCGAGGGTCTGTTCGATGCCACCGATGAAACCGGAACCCGAATCGACGCGCTGCGCGAGCGTCTGGCACGGAGCGCTGTGACACCGGGTGCGGCGAGCGCTGCGCCGACCGTGTTGGAGGACAATCTCGATGTGATTCGCGAGGTCTTCGGTCAACCGGAGCGTCACCTGCGGCTTGAGTCGGTGTGCCTGCGCCTGGACCGTATGAACATCAAGGTAGAATCGGTCCGGTCACCCGCCGAGGAGTTGTCCCTGGTTGAGGTGGCAATCGGCACGTTTCCGGCGCGCGTCGTGGTACTGGCGCGCTACCCGCGTGCCGAGCTGCCCGCCGCGGAGGATTGGTTGGTCAGGGCCGAGCGTCAGCTCGGCGCACTGCGCTGAGCAGGATCCGAGAGCCATAGCACCGTCGCCCGTCAGCCGGCCCCAAGGCGCGTCAGCCGAGCGGCGACCATAACCAGGGCACGTACCCTCGACCTTGTTTTCCTGCCGCGGACGAGGAGAATACGTTGAAAGGTTCCTGGCGATGGCGACGAGTTTTTTGTCATTGGTCGAACGGACATGCTGGACGTCGTTTCTACCGCATGGCAGCGGTCGTCACGCATGTCACCCGCGCATGACCTGAATGGTGCCGTGTCCCGGACATGAACCCGGTCATTGAACGGAACCTGCGCCCACGTCGTCTACTGCCGAAGCAAAGGTAAATTGGAATGACTGATATTTCGAAAGACACCGGTGTCATCGTCACGCTCGCCGAGCGCTTCGAGCAGCAACGCCTTCCCCGGGCGCTCGATCTCAAGCGGCGTGTCGACCAGGGCGAATTGCTGAGCGATACGGACATCACCTTCCTGGAACACGTCTTCCGCGACGCACACGAGATGAGTGCGCTGCTCGATCGGCATCCGGAATGGAGCGTCCTGGCCGGACGGGCGCTGAGCCTGTACAAGGAGATCACGCAGAAGGCGCTGGAGAATCAGCAGGCGGCGGGCAGCAGTAAGCCGTCGGTTTGATCGGGGGCATCGGCGGTGGGCTGGTGCGCGACATTATCGCGCGCGTCGAGCCGCTCATGCTGAAGCCGGGTCAGTACGCTGTGCTGGCCGCACCGCCGGGTAACATCCTGTTCGTGGCACACACCATCGGCAAGTCGTTGTCCATGCCCGAGACCGCGCGCGTTGCCATCAACGCGCTTTTTATGAAGTGCCGACGGTACCGGCTGCGGAACACACCTATGCGCGCCGCGCGGCCAATCGCCGAAATCGAGACGGACGGAATCGCCTTGCAATCCGTCTTTTTTTAGCCAAGTTGCCCTTGCCGGCCGACGCGGGCAGACCGCCGGTTGCGAGCATCGCTAGCGCAAAACGCGCAATCGCGTTATCTTGCGGCTGCCGCAACATGACCCTGCCGCCCCGGGCGGCAGAGTCGTTGTATGCAGTTGAGCTGAAAGAAGAAACCTTGAAACATTCGTCAACACCAACGATGGAGTATCCCATGCAGCTGTTTCACCGTCTGATCCGACCGGTTGCCCTGATGGTTAGCTTTTGTCTGCTCAGCTTGAGCCTGCACCTGCCGGTGGCGCAGGCCGGTCTCGCGCCCACCGACAGCGTGCTGACCAACGCCCCGAGCAGTCCTGCCCATGCACGCGTCGCGACCTGGCTGGGTCGGGATGATGTGAAGGCCGAGTTGCTGGCGCGCGGTGCCAATCCCGATCAAGTGCTCGCGCGTGTCAATGCACTCACCGATGCGGAGGCCGACCTGCTCGCCTCGAAGATCGACCAACTCCCGGCGGGTGGTGATGGTTTTGCCAGCTTGGTCGGTCTCGCGGTGATTGTGTTTCTGGTGCTGGTGTTCACCGACATCATGGGTTGGACCGACGTCTTCACCTTTACGAAAAAAGGTTCGGCCAAGAAGTGATAGAGGCCAGCGCGTCGCGCTGCCGTCATACCGCCCGGCTTTGGCCGGGCGGTTTATTTTTGCTGCTGGTATCGCTGGTAGCGAGTTGCGCCACACCGCAGACCGATCGCCTGCTCGCCGCGCAGACGGCCGGTACACCGCCGATAGAACTCACGACAGTGCCGTTTTTTGCGCAGACCCAGTACCAATGCGGACCGGCGTCGCTCGCCATGCTGCTCAACTGGGCCGGCATCCCGATTACACCCGAAGAGCTGGCGCCGCAGGTGTATCTGCCCGAGCGTCAGGGTAGCCTGCAGATCGAGCTGCTTGCCGCGGCACGCCGCCAGGGGCGCGTGCCATATGTGCTGTCACCACAGCTGGAATCCGTCGTGACCGAGGTGACAGCGGGCAATCCGGTATTGGTGCTGCAGAATCTGGGGTACAGCTGGTACCCGGTGTGGCATTACGCGGTGGTGGTGGGCTTCGATATTCCGCATGAAGAAATTGTGTTGCGCTCGGGCACCGAGGCGCATCATGTGGTGTCGATCCAGCGGTTCGAACACACGTGGGCGCGCTCCGGGCACTGGGCGATAGTGGTGTCGGCGCCGCCACGCCTGCCGCAGACGGCTGAGGAGCTTCCTTATTTACGCAGCGTGGCGACCCTGGAGCAGGTCAAGCGTCACGCCGAGGCGGCCGCGGCCTACAGTGCGGCGCTGCAGCGCTGGCCCACGAGTCTGGGCGCCCAGATCGGTCTGGGTAACAGTCGTTACGCCCTGGGCGACCTGGGCGGTGCCGAAGCGGCGTTTCGACAGGCATTGGAAATCCATCCCGATGCGGCGGTCGCGCTCAATAACCTCGCGCAGACCCTGGCCGATCGCGGTCAGCTCGCCCAGGCACAGCCACTGGCCGTGCGCGCCACGCAACTCGAACCGGCCAACACCCTGTACCGTGCGACGCTGGAGGACATACGCCGACGCACGACACGTGCTGCAGAGTGAAGACAAAGCCGTGCGCGTGAGAGAACAGGGCTCCGGATTCAACATACAAAGTAACTCGGCACGAGCTGCTGTTTCGGGTATCGATATCAATGCCGTTGTAAGGATAGCGACGTCCATGCATCGCGCGGATGTGTTAGCGAAGGTCTCTTCACAACCCAGGCATTGGCCTCGGACAGCAGTTGTATTGCTGGTCCTGGCGATCGGCATATGTCCTGCTGCAAGGGGCGATACGGGTTCCACATACGTTGGCCGCAAGGTTTGCGCCGGGTGCCACGAAAAGGCGTCGAGCGCCTGGCAGGGCTCGCATCATGATCTGGCCATGCAGGAGGCCAGTGCGACATCGGTATTGGGCGACTTCAACGATGCACGCTTTACCGCCTATGGCGTGACCTCGCGTTTCTTCAAGCGCGACGGTAAGTTCTTCGTCAACACCGACGGCGCGGATGGCAAACTCGCCGACTTCGAGATCCAGTACGTCTTCGGCTGGACCCCGCTGCAACAGTACCTGGTCGAACTTCCGGGCGGACGCTTGCAGGCCCTGTCCATCGCCTGGGACTCGCGCCCGAAGGAGCAGGGCGGGCAGCGCTGGTTCCATCTCTATCCGAATGAGAAGCGCATCGACTACAAGGATGAGCTGCACTGGACCGCATTGAGCCAGAATTGGAATTACACCTGCGCCGAGTGCCACTCGACCAACCTGCAGAAGAATTACGACTTCGCCAAGGATCGCTACAACACCAGTTGGTCCGAGATCAATGTGTCGTGCGAGGCCTGCCATGGTCCCGGTGCCAAGCATGTGGCTTGGGCACAGGCTGGCACGCGGCACGCATCCTCCACCGCGCCGAAAGACACGGGTCTTAGTGTTGATCTGCGCGCCAGCGGCCCTTGGGCTATGGTGCCAGGCAAGGACACGGCCAGCCTTGGCCCTGCGGCGGCGCCGTCGAATACGGCGCAGCTCGAGACATGCGCCCGTTGCCATGCGCGGCGCGTGCAGCTGCACGGCGATTACATTCACGGTCGGCCGTTCATGGACACGCACCTGCCGAACCTGCTTGAAGAGCGCCTGTATCATCCAGACGGACAGATCAAGGACGAGGTCTATGAGTACGGTTCGTTCTTGCAGAGCAAGATGCACGGCGCCGGGGTGGTGTGCAGCAATTGTCACGAGCCGCACAGTTTGAAACTGCGCGCGAGCGGCAACGCCCTGTGCACGCGCTGCCACGTGCCAGAGAAGTTCGACAGCCCGGCGCACCATCATCACGCCGTCGGAAGCACCGGCGCGCAGTGCGTCGACTGCCACATGCCAACGCACACCTATATGCTGGTCGACCCGCGGCGCGATCACAGTCTGCGCATTCCGCGCCCGGATTTGTCGATCAAGCTCGGCGTACCCAATGCCTGCAACCAGTGTCACACCGACAAGGACGCAAAATGGGCGAAGGGCACATTCGCTACGTGGTGGGGCAGCAAGAGATTCTCGCAACCGCATTACGGCGAGGTGCTGTACGCCGCACGTCAGGGCCGCTCCCAGGCGCTGGCCGGACTCAACAAGCTCGCCAAGGATAAGGGACAACCGGCCATCGTGCGCGCCACGGCGCTGGCGCAGCTCGGCCAGTATCGCGCGCCCGAGACGGTGCAGGCTGGCATCGACAACCTCGATGACCCCGATCCCCTGGTACGGGTCGCAACGCTACGCACCTTTGAGATTCTGTCGCCGGACCAGCGCTTCAAGGCCGGCAAAAGCCTGCTCACCGACCCGGTCCGCAGCGTGCGCAGCGAGGCCGGCCGTAGCCTGGCCGCGGCCACGCGCACGAAACTGCCGGCCGCGGAGCGACAGCCACTCGATCGGGCGGTGGCAGAGTATCTGGATGCCCAGCGTTTCAACGCCGACCGGCCGGAGTCACACCTTAATATAGGATTGCTGTATGTGGACCTCGGCGAGCCCGCCAAGGCGCAGGCCGCCTACCAGACCGCGCTTACGCGTAATCCATGGTTCGCGCCGGCCTATGTAAACCTCGCCGATCTCTACCGCCAGCAGGGCGACGACAAGCGCGCCGAACAGGTGTTGCGCGAGGGGCTGATGCAGGTTTCAGATGGCGCCGATCTGCGTCATGCGCTCGGGCTGCTGCTGGTGCGCTCGCAGCGTTACGACGCGGCCGTGGCCGAACTCGGCCGCGCGGCGCGCGAGCGCCCGGACGTGGCGCGCTATGCCTATGTCTACGGTGTGGCCCTGCACAGCACCGGCAAGGTGGATGAGGCGTTGCGTACGCTTGAGGCCGCGCAACGTCGCCACCCGACCGACCGCGCCATTCTCGAAGCACTGATCAGCATGCACCGCGAGGCGGGTCATGCGGACAAGGCGCAGGCTTACACCAGCAAGCTTCAGGCGCTGTAGCGTGGTGACACATTCAGGAAAATGTGTTTTATTTCGTAACGATGGGCATGCTAGCCTGATCAGCTCGTCCGGCAAGAAACGTTTCGCTGTGATTCGCGGACATTAAAGGAGAACAACAATGCGAAATTATTTCACCCAACTCTGCACACGGAATATGGGATGTGAATCCATGCGACACGTTGGCATATACGGAACTTGGCTGATTGCGGCCACGTTACTGCTGGTGCAGGGCTGCGCGACGCCCACGCGTCTGCCGGCGGTGCCGCCCGAGTTAACGTCGAAAGCCGAAATTCCGGGCATGCCGGACGTGCGTTATGTCGCGGGTGGCGACTTGTCGGAACTCAGCCAGATCGCAGTCGATTCGCTCCGCAAGGAACAGGAATTCCTGGCGAAGCAGGGACACAAGGGGCCGCTGCCGCCCGCGATTTTCGTGGCGATTTCCGGTGGCGGCGACAATGGGGCCTATACGGCGGGACTGCTTAATGGCTGGACAGCGGCCGGAACCCGGCCCGAGTTCAAGCTTGTCACCGGCATCAGCACCGGCGCGCTGATCGCGCCGTTCGCCTTTCTCGGGCCGAAGTATGATGCGTTACTCAAGCAGGTTTATACCACCATATCACCGAAGGATGTTCTCAAACCGCGCAACGTCGTCTCGGGCGTTTTTAGCGATGCGATGGCGGACAACACACCGCTGTGGAATCTGACGCGTAAATCCGTGAACGCGGCTCTGCTGAAGGAGATCGCCGCGGAGTACGCGAAGGGTCGCTTTCTGCTGATCGCCACCGCCGACCTGGATGCGCGCCGCGCGATCATCTGGGACATGGGAAAAATCGCGAGCTACGGCACTCCCCAGGCCTTGGATCTGTTCGTGAGCGTCATGATGGCTTCGGCTTCCCTTCCGGTGGCTTTCCCGCCGGTACTGATCGACGTGCAGGCCGACGGCAAGCACTACCAGGAAATGCACGTGGACGGCGGCGTCATGGCGCAGGTGTTCGCTTATCCCGCCGCGATCAAGATCAAAGAAGAGGCGAAGGAGGCCGGGGTTGCCCGCGTGCGCAAGCTGTACGTGATCCGCAACGCCAGGCTGGACCCGGACTGGGCGCAGGTCGAGCGCCAAACGTTTAGTATCGCCGGGCGCTCGGTCTCCTCGTTGATCCAGACTCAGGGCATCGGCGACATCTACCGCATCTACGCCACCGCCCAGCGCGATAGCGTTGATTTCAACCTGACGTTCATCCCGCCCACCTTCAACGCCCCGCACAAGGAAGAGTTCGACAACGAGTACATGCGCAAGCTGTACGACGTGGGCTATGAGTTCGCAGCAAAGGGCACGCCGTGGGTCAAGGTGCCGCCCGGTTTTGTGGCGCCAACGGCTACAGGGAAATAGCGGGCGGCCCTGCGCGCGACGCGCTTCGCCGGCTCGGTCGTCGCAAGCAAACAGAGGGAACAGAGAACAACGTCTCTGTTCCCGCGGTGGCTTCCGTTCCAAACCAGGACATTTCCAGCGATGAGCACACCCAAACCCACCTCTGACGAAACTCTCTTGAAGGAGCCGCCTGACTTCTCGCTGGTCCTCGGAGGGCCGTTGTATCAGCTCTGGCGACGGACGCGTTTGGCCGGAGACGCGCTGCAATTGCTGCCCCGCCGCATTGTCATACTGACGTTGCTGGCGTGGGCGCCGCTGCTGGTGTTGTCGGTTGCGGAAAGACATGCCTGGGGCGGGAGCGTTCAGCTGCCATTCCTCCACGACATCGAGATGCACGTGCGCCTGCTGCTCGCGCTGCCCCTGTTGATCCTGGCGGAACAGGTCGTTCATCAGCGGATGCGCCCGGTCGTGCACCAGTTTGTGGCGCGCGGTCTGATCCCGGACGCGGCGCGGGCGCAGTTCAATGCGGCCATTGCCGCGGCGATGCGTTTACGCAATTCCGTCACGGCGGAGGTGCTGTTGATTGCCTTTGTGTATGGTGTGGGCGTGTTCTTCGTCTGGCGCACCCAAATCGCGCTCGATACGACGAGCTGGTATGGCGTGGCAGTGGATGGGAAATTGCAGCCGTCGCTGGCCGGCTGGTGGCTGGGCTGCGTAAGCCTGCCGCTGTTCCAGTTCCTGCTCGTGCGCTGGTATTTCCGGCTGTTCATCTGGGCGCGCTTCCTGTGGCAGGTGTCGCGCATCGAGCTGAGCCTCATGCCGGCGCATCCGGACCGCTGCGGCGGTCTGAGCTTTTTGTCGTTGGTCAATCACGCGTTCGCGCCGGTGTTGTTCGCCCAGGGCGCGATGCTTGCCGGGGTGATGGCCAATCGGATTTTTTATGCGGGCGCCACGCTGCTCGAATTCAAGCTGGAACTCGTCGGGATCGTGGCCGTGATGGTGTTCGCCATCCTCGGGCCACAGCTGGTGTTCGTACCGAAACTCGCCGCCGCCAAGCGCGCGGGCTCCCGCGAATACGGCCTCCTGGCGCAGCGTTACACGCGCGCGTTCGACGACAAGTGGTTGCGCGGCGGCGCGCCGGCAGACGAGCCGCTGATCGGCAGTGCGGACATCCAGTCGCTGGCCGATCTGGGCAACAGCTTCACGATGGTGGAGAAAATGCTATTGGTGCCGTTCACCCTGCAGACCGTGTTGCAACTGGCGGTGGTCACGCTGCTGCCCGTGGGGCCGCTGCTGCTGACGATGATTCCGCTGGAGGAATTGCTCGATCGGTTGCTCAAGATTGTCTTCTGAAATACCAAACAAAACGCCGCCAATGAGTTTATGCGAACCAGCCGCCCACTCAATCTCCTCGCTCTCGCCTGCGCGCTGGCAGCCACGGAATTGCCGGCGCAGGAACTCGAGCCGCGGACCTACAGCAACGCCCCCACGGGGCTGAATTTTCTGATCGCCGGCTATGTGAACACGCATGGCGGCGTGGCGGCCGATCCGTCGGTTCCGCTGGAGAATGCCGATATTAAGACGCAAAGCGCCGTCCTGGCCTACGCCCGTACCCTGGATGTGTGGGGAAAATCCGGCAAGTTCGATGTGGTGCTGCCCTACACCTGGCTTTCGGGCACGGCAGAATTCGCCGGGCAGCCGGTGGCGCGCGACGTGACCGGGTTCGGCGACCCGCGGTTTCGATTCGCGGTCAACTTCATCGGTGCCCCGGCGCTGTCGTTGCCCGAGTATGCGGCCTACCAGCAGGATCTCATCGTCGGGGCGAGTTTGACGGTGTCGGCGCCGCTCGGTCAGTACGATCCGAGCAAGGTCGTTAACATCGGCACGAACCGCTGGTCCGTCACGCCGGAACTCGGTGCCTCCAAGGCCTGGGGTCGGTGGACGCTGGAACTGATCGCGTCCGGCACCTGGTTCACCGATAACACCGATTTTTACGGGGGTCAGAAGCGCGAAGAAGAACCGATCTACTCCGCACAGTTACACCTGCTGCGAAATTTTCGTTCCGGCATTTGGGTGGCCTTGAGCAGCAACTACTACACCGGCGGGCGCACGAGCCTGAACGGCGTGGCCGGCGACGATTTGCAGGCGAATTCGCGTCTGGGTGCAACCATCGCGCTTCCGGTGGACCGATACAACTCGATCAAAGTGAACTTCAGCAGCGGTGTGTCGATTCGCACCGGCACCGATTTCGATGCGATCGGAATATTCTGGCAGCATCGTTGGGGTGCGGGGCTTTAGGGGGATGGTTGAAAAATTGCTGCCGTTAGCCACGCAGACCGTGCTACGACAGTTGGCGGTCACGCTGCCGCCCGTGGGGTCACTGTGACGGAAGAGGATTTCGCTGGAGGAATTGCATGAGCGGCAACTTAAGATAATTTTCCGACGAAAGGAGAACAAACATTAAAACCAAGAGCATCCTCACTCGCATCGGGACCGAACCCGGCAAAAACTTCGACTTCGACAATGCTTCCCCAGCGGTCAAGGCTGCGCTGGAGCGCGCGGTAGTGGACGGTCTCAAATATATCCAACACGATTCACCCGGCGCGGACCAGGAATCGAACTGGCTGCCTGCCCCAACCGGTCCGCTCGGCGTCACCATGCGCCTCTACGCACCGAATGCGCAGGCACTCGACGGGCGCTGGTCGCCGCCCGCGGTGAAGCGGATGCAATAGCCTTCCCGCGGGGATCTTTCTGAAAGGGGACAAGTCATGATGTGTGACAATAGCTCATCGCTGTTTTGTAACATTGGACATCCACCAGAGAAGACGATGAGTCGCCATGCCCTGAAAGCCTTTCACCTGCGCGCAGCGATCCCCGTGGTTTTGGTGTTGTGCGCCTGCGCGTGGCTGTGGTCAGTCCCAGCCGGTGCGGCGCCAACGCCGGCACCGAAGCCGGTGCCGATCGCAGAGGAAGCCGATGAGATTGTTGTCGCGCCGGTCATTGTCGATGGCATGACGGTCCTGCGCGTGCGCGGCATATCGTCTTATCCGGCCGAGAAGCGCGCCGAACAGATCGCCGCACGCATTCGGGTACTCGCGGACGATCGCAGCTTTTCAGAAAGCGCGCTGCGCATCGAGGAAGCGGGCAATGCGACGCGTATCCTGGCCGGTGAACAGCTGGTGTTGACAGTCACTGAGGCCGACGCGCAGCTGGAGCGTCTCGATCGCCAAACGTTGGCACGCGCCACGCTGACGCGGATCGGCGAAGCGGTACGCGACTACCGGCGCGACCGCGGTGCGGAGCGTCTCACGCGCAGCGGCTTGTTCGCGCTGGCCGCGACCGTTGCGCTGGTGGCGCTGCTGTGGATCGGCGCGCGCGCGATGCGACGACTCGACGCGTTCCTCGAGCGTCGGATCAAAGGAAGGCTCGCGGGGCTCGAGGCGAAATCACTGCGGATCGTGAACGCCGCGCAACTGTGGCGGATGCTGCATGGTCTGCGCAGCCTGTTGTGGACGACCGCCGTACTGATGGCGATCGTGCTTTATCTGAATTTCCTGTTGCAGCTGTTTCCCTGGACGCGCTGGTTCGGGCTGCGCTTGTTTGCCCTGCTGCTCGATCCGCTGCGCACCATCGGCCAGGGTCTGCTCAGCGCCATACCAAACCTGGTGTTTCTGGCAATTCTCATTGTTGCGTTTCGCTACGTATTGAAGGCACTGCGTCTGCTGTTTGCCGCGCTGGCCGAGGGGAGTCTGGCGTTCCACGGGTTCGAGCGCGAGTGGGCCTGGCCGACCTATCGGCTGGTGCGCTTGCTGGTGCTGGCGCTCGCCGTGGTGGTGGCCTATCCGTACATTCCGGGCTCGCAGTCCGAGGCGTTCAAAGGGGTGTCCATCCTGCTCGGTGTCATCTTCTCGCTCGGATCATCCTCCGTAATCGGCAACTTCATCGCCGGCTACACCATGACCTACCGGCGCGCCTTCCACGTCGGCGATCGGGTGCGCATCAACGAACATCTGGGCGACGTCGCGGAGATGCGGCTGCTCGTGACGCATGTGCGCACGCCGAAGAATGAAGAGATCGTGATTCCCAATTCGGTGATCCTCAACAGCAGTGTCGTGAACTACAGCACGCTTGCGCGCGAAGGCAGACTGATCCTGTATACGACCGTGGGGATCGGTTACGAGACGCCATGGCGACAGGTGGAGGCGATGCTGATGCAAGCCGCCGAGCGCACCGCGGACCTGCTCAAGGAGCCCAGGCCGTTCGTGCTGCAGAAGGCGCTTGGCGACTTCGCGGTGACGTATGAGATCAACGTCTACTGCGGCGATGCCCAGGCCATGCTGCAACTCTACACCCAGTTGCACCAGAACATTCTCGATGTGTTCAATGAATACGGCGTACAGATCATGACGCCGGCCTACGTGGGTGATCCGACACAGCCGAAGATTGTGCCCAAGGATCAGTGGTACGCCGCGCCGACGCCCACTTCGCGTTGAACATCCAGCACACCGATGCCGAGCGCGAATGGGCCTAGGATCGAAAGTCTGCCTCGGCGGCTCGACAAGCCGCTGGATGAGGCCAATGCCAAAGGCTGGACAGGGATGGACATGAAGAAGGATTGGCAGCGGGTTTTCCCATTCAAGAGGTGAGAATGAGAACGCGATGTGAAAACCAAACGCACAAAAACCCCGGTCGCCGCGATCGCGTACCCGACGGCCAGAATACACACTCAAACAACAATACGAGAGAGTCTTGATGACTGCCAAAACCACTCGCTCCGTGCGCGCGCTTGCCGCCAGTACATTCTTCCTCGCCCTGTACGCCCCGATCGGAGCTGCGGCCCAGAGCGCAGACGATGACTGGAAGTTTGTCCTCACGCCGTATCTGTGGCTGCCCAACATCAATGGCACGCTCAAGTACAGTATCCCGCCGGGTACCGGCGGCAGCCCGGAAGTCGAGATCGGGCCGAATGACTATCTGACCAACCTCAACGCCGTTCTGATGCTTGCGGGCGAGGCACGCAAAGGAAAGTGGTCGCTCTTCACCGACTTTATCTATCTCGACTTCTCTGCCGAGCGCAGTAGCGTGAAGTCGGTGGACTTCGCGGGCACGACGGTCGGTACAACCATCGACGCGGGTACGAAGACAACGCTCAAGGGCACGGTCTGGACACTCGGCGGCGGCTACGCCATGGTGCAGACAGCTGGCGCAAGCCTGGACGTGATCGGTGGCATCCGCTACTTCGGGCTGCAAGCCACCACCGACTGGAACCTTAGCGCGACCGTTGTCGGACCGCCCGGCAGCCTGAGTTTTCCGAGCACGGGCAGCGTTTCGGCGGATGAGGATTCATGGGACGCCATCATCGGCGCGCGCGGCCGAATCAGGCTGGGCGAGGGTCATTGGAGCGTACCCTATTACCTCGACGCCGGCACGGGCTCGTCCAGCTTCACCTGGCAAGGGTTGCTGGGCGTGGCCTACTCCTTCGCTTGGGGTGACGTAACGCTCGCCTACCGGTATCTCTACTACGACGAGAAAAACAGCAAGCTCATCCAGGATCTGTACTTTAACGGCCCAGCGCTGGGCGCGACATTCCGGTTCTGAGCCGACCGAGGCCTATTGCGACGAGAGCTGACTGCTGCCGGACATCGAGAAGCTGAAATGATTAATACAGCGGCGGGCGCATGAGCACCAAGGTGAGGCCGGCAACGACTGGCAGGCGAATTCGCGCATGGGTGCAATGCCCGTCTTTCCGGTGGACAGGAACAACTCGGTCCTCGACGCGTTTTTGGTTGTCTGGCAGAATCAATGGGGCGCGGTGCTTCAGGGCTCGACGCCATGCGCCAACCAAACACTCAGTCAGCAACAGGGAAAGGTGACCGAATGATGAAGAGCGAATTACTCGCCGACCAGGCAGTACTGGTGCTCTCGCCGGACGGGCCGCTCACGGCCGCCGACTTCACGCGCATCGCCGGCATTGTCGATCCGTACATCGAGCAACACGGCAAGCTCAAGGGGCTGCTGATCCACGCCAGCAGCTTTCCGGGCTGGAGCGATTTCGCCTCGCTCATCAGTCATCTGCGTTTTGTGCGCGATCATCATCGCCAGATCGAGCGCATCGCCCTGGCCACGGACAGCGGTGTCCTGTCAGTGCTGCCGCGCATCGCCAGCCATTTCGTCGCAGCCGAGGTGCGGCACTTTGAGTACGCTGACCGCGACGCGGCGCTGCGCTGGCTGGCTCACGAATCCTGATTGCGCCCACGCCAATAGCAGAAAAGCTCGCCAACCGCCAGGGCCACCGCGATACGATTGTCAGCTGCGGTACTGGCGGTGCGAGCGGGCGGTCGTAAATTTGATGCAGGTCATAGTTTGCAGATCGGACCTGCATGTAATCTGTCTACCATGTTAACGTGCCGCCGATACAGCAACACCATCGGTAGTCGAGCGCGATGAGCCAGCAAACTTTTTGCGAAGCGCTTTTTACTGTCAGCTGTGCGCCCTGCGACTGTGACTTAAGTAAGATGGCTTACACAATAAAATACGTGCAATAAAAAACAAAAAACTTGTCCTCGTAGCAAGGCGATGCAGGTCAACTGTAAAGCGACTCAAAGGACAGACGCTATGGCGCTCGCAATCACCAGCGATACTCAACTGGATCAGATTTTTTTGAGTCCAGCGGCACGACTGGATCGCTGAAGCACGTTGCACTGGTTGGCAAAGAGGCTCGCCGCCACCCCGCAGTGTAGATCGATACGCTGCAGCAGGTAACCTGGTCGTCCGATGATCGGACCTGACCCGTTGGCGCCAGTCGGTTACGACAATTGCTGTCATGTGAGCGAGTCGACGGTGACTCAGTCTTTTGGAGCCCAGGCATGTTGATGCGTATCGCGCCCGTTGTGGTAATGATCGCCACCGCCTTGGTGGCCTGCTCGAAGGAGCCCGCCCAGGCGCAGCGGTCGGCACCGGAAGTGACGGTGATGATCGTCGCGCCGCAAACGGTGGCGTTTGCGCCGACGTTTGTCGCGCAGACCGAGAGCTCGCGGCAAGTTGACATCGTGGCGCGCGTGGCAGGCTTTCTCGATCGCATCGCCTATAAGGAAGGCGAGTTCGTGAAGGAAGGCCAGTTGCTGTTCCAGATCGATCCCAAGCCGTTCCAGGCGCAGCTGGCCGCCGCCAAGGGCGAACTTCTCGCGCAACAGGCGCGCCTTACCACGGCGCGCGCCAATCTTGACCGGGTCAAGCCGCTGGTCGAACAGAACGCGCTGCCGCGCGCCGACCTGGACAAGTCGGTGGGCGAATTCGAATCCGCGACCGCTGCCGTGTACGCCGCCGGGGCGAAGGTAAAGGAAGCCGAGCTGAACCTGGGTTACACGTCGATCCGCTCGCCGGTAACGGGCCTCACCGGGCGCTCGTTGCAGCGGCAAGGCACTTACATCAACCCGACGACGGACAGCGCCAGGCTCACCTACGTTGCGGCCATCGACCCGATCTGGGTGACGTTCAGCGTGTCACAGAACCAGGTCGCGAAGTGGCGCGAGCTGATCGACAAGGGAATGGTGGTGCCACCACCGAACCAGAATTACAACATCGATATCATCCTGTCGGACGGCAAGCCCTATCCCCACACGGGCAAGATCAACTTCGCGGATCCGTCGTTCAGTCAGGACACGGCGTCATTCATGGTGCGCGCCGTTATTGCCAACCCTGAGAAGCAACTGAAGCCCGGGATGTTCGTCACCGCCATCCTGGGCGGTGGGGTGCGACCGAACGCCGTCGTGATTCCGCAGCTGGCCGTGCAACAAGGCCCGAACGGTCACCTGGTCTATGTCGTCAAGCCGGACGGAACGGCGGAGCTGCGCCCGGTCGTGGTCGGCGACTACCAGGGCGACAAGGACATCGTGGTCATGGCCGGTCTGCACGAGGGGGACCGCGTGGTGGTCGAGGGTGTGCTGAAGGTCGCATCGGGCCAGCCGGTCAAGATTCGCGAGCCCGGCGCTGCCGCGCCCGCGACCGGCGGCGCGAGCGAGCCACAAAAGCAATAAGCGGGCGCGCGCGTGTTCACCCATTTCTTCATCGACCGGCCAATCCTCTCGGCGGTCATCTCGATCCTGATCGTGCTCGGCGGCGCGGTCGCGATGTTCGCCTCCCCGATCGAGCAGTACCCGGACATGGCGCCGCCGATGGTCACCATCGAGGGGCGCTATCCGGGCGCCACCGCCGAGGTGATCGCCAACACGGTCGCGGCGCCGATCGAGACGCAACTCAACGGCGTCGACAACCTGCTCTATTACTACTCAACGAGCTCCTCGACCGGCAACTTCGCCATCAATGTCATCTTTGCACCTGGCAGCAACCCGGACATCAACCAGGTCAATACCCAGAACCGGGTCAGCCAGGCATTGCCACAGATCCCGCAGGTGGTGTCGCAGCAGGGCGTGATCGTCGACAAGCAGTCGCCGAGCTTTCTGATGGTGGTCTCGGTGTACTCGCCCGACGATCGCTACAGCCCGGTTTACATCGACAACTATGCCAATCTGTACGTCCTCGAAGAACTCAAGCGTGTTCCCGGCGCCAATCGCTCCGCGGTCTTGGGCCTCCCCGACATTGCCATGCGGGTGTGGTTGCGGCCCGACCGTCTGGCGCAGCTCGGTATCACCGTGCAGGACGTGGCGAACGCCATTCAGAGTCAGAACCAGACCTTCGGCATCGGGCAAATCGGGTCCGAACCGACCTTGCCGGGTGTCGAGCAACAGTTCGTCGTCACCGCCCAGGGCCTGCTGACCAAGCCGGAGGAGTTTGAAAACATCATCGTGCGCGCGGCGAAGCAGGGCACGGCGATCGTGCGCATCAAGGATATCGGCCGGGTGGAGCTCGCCAAGCGCGACTATTCGATATCCAGTCGACTGAATGGCAAGACCGCCACGACCATCGCCATCTACCAGCGACCGGGCGCCAATGCCGTGGAAACCGCCAAGGCGGTGCGCAAGCGTCTCGAGGAGCTCAAGGCGCAGTTTCCGACCGGCCTCGACTACAAGATCGTGCTCGACACGAGCCAGTTCACCCTGCACTCCATCGACAAGGTGCTGCACACCTTTCTCGAGGCCGTGGTGCTGGTCGTGCTGGTGGTGTTTCTGTTCCTGCAGTCACTGCGGGCGACGATCATCCCGATCCTGGCGGTGCCGGTGTCGATCGTCGGCACCTTCATTGGCATGCAACTGTTCGGCTTCTCGATCAACATGCTGACGCTGTTCGGCATGATCCTCGCGATCGGCCTGGTCGTGGACGACGCGATCGTCGTGGTCGAGAACGTCGAAACCAACATGGCCAAACACGGCCTGTCGGCGCTCGCGGCCGCCAAACGTGCCATGAGCGAGATCGCCGGCGCGCTCATTTCGATCGTACTGGTGTTGGTCGCAGTGTTCCTGCCGGTCACCTTCCTCGGTGGCGTGACCGGCACACTCTACAAGCAGTTCGCCATCACCATTTCGATCGCGATGGTGATTTCCGGAATCATGGCACTCACACTGTCACCGGCGCTGGCCGCCATCATCGTGAAGGCGCACCACGGCGAGAAGAAGGGCTTCTTCCTCTGGTTCGAGAACAGCTTCGAGCGTCTTCGCCAGGGGTACATCGGCACTGTGGCGCGCGTGATCCAGGCGTGGCCGATTTCGCTCGGGATTTTTGCGGCAGTGCTGGTCGCGATTGTCGTCCTGTTCCGCGTCGTTCCCGGCAGCTTCGTTCCGGAGGAGGACCAGGGCTATTTCTTCGTGGCGGCCCGCGCCCCCGACACGGCGAGCCTCGGTGTCACCAGCCGGCTCTCGAAGCAGGCCGAGCAGATCATCCTGGCCGACCCGGCGGTCCAGGACATCGCGACGGTCGACGGCTTCGATCTGATCGACAGCCAGTTCAAGAACAACGCGGCCGTCCTCTTCGGCCTGTTGAAGCCGTTCGACCAACGTGGTGACGCCGCGCTGCTGTCCTTCGACACCCTCAAGCGGCTGAATGCCAAGATGTTCGGCGTCCGGGACGGTTTCCTGTTCGCCCTCAACCCGCCGTCCATCCCCGGCCTCGGCACCACCGGCGGCTTCGAGTTCTACCTCCAGAACCGCGGCTCGGGCGATCCGCGCGTGACCGACCAGGCGGCGCAGGCGTTTCTGGCCAAGGCACGCGCCCGCCCGGAACTGGCCGGTGTGAACACCACCTTCTCGGCATCGAGCCAGCAGCTGTTCGTCGATCTCGACCGCAACAAGGCGGAGGTGCTGGGCGTGCCGGTCGCGGATGTGTTCCAGACGATGCAGGCCTTCTTCGGTTCGCAGATCGCCGGCCAGTTCTCGCAGTTCAGCCGCGTCTGGTGGGTGATCCTGCAGGCCGATGCCGACTACCGCGCCCGGCCCTCGGACTTTGACAAGGTCTATCTGCGCTCCAAGAGCGGCGCCAGCGTGCCGCTGTCGGCATTGATCACCGTCAAGTACATCGCCGCGCCCAAGCTGGTGACGCGCTTCAATGGATTCCCGGCGGTCAAGATTACTGGAGACGCGGCACCGGGCTACAGTTCCGGCGAGGCGCTCGCGGCCATGGAAGCGATCGCGCGCGAGACGCTGCCGGCAGACTTTTCGTTCGCCTGGGCGGGCCAGGCGTTGCAGGAGAAAGGGTCGGGGGGAACGTCGGCGATCGCATTCGGGTTCGGGCTGATCGTGGTGTTCCTGCTACTCGCCGCGCAATTCGAAAAATGGACACTGCCGGTCGCGGTCGTGCTCACGGTGCCATTCGCGATCCTGGGTGCGTTGCTGCTCACCTGGATGCTGGGGTTGCAGAACGACGTGTACTTCCAGGTTGGTCTGGTGACGCTGGTCGGCCTGTCGGCCAAGAACGCCATCCTGATCGTCGAGTTCGCGATCGAGCGCGTGCGCCACGGCATGGCCGTGCGCGAGGCCGCGATCGAGGCCGCGGGGCTGCGGCTGCGCGCGATCGTGATGACCTCGCTGGCCTTCGGTCTCGGCTGCGTGCCGCTGGCGATCGCCACCGGCCCCGGGGCCAACAGCCTGCGCGCCATCGGTACCGGCGTGATCGGCGGCATCGTCGCCTCGAGCGCGGTCGCGATCGTCTTCACGCCGCTGTTCTTCTGGCTGCTCGAGACCCTGAGCACGAAATTCGGCGCCGGCAAGCAGGCGGCGCCAGGGCAGGGCGAGCCGGCGCCCGAGGCGCCGCCCGCTTCAGGCGAGGACAAGTAACATGAAACGCCTGGTGTTACCAACCCTGGTCGTGACGCTCGCCGCGGGCTGTGCGGTTGGGCCGGACTACAAGCGTCCGGTGGTCGAGACCCCGGAGTCCTGGCGTGTCGAGTATACCTACGCCGCGGAGGTCGCCAACACGCGCTGGTGGGAGCAGTTCGACGATCCGGCCCTGAACCAACTAATAGATATCGCGCTGCGTGAGAACAAGGATCTTGTCATCGCCGCGGCGCGCGTTGACCGCTTTCTCGGCGCGCTCACGACTACGCGCGGGCAGTTCTTCCCGCAGATCGGCTACAACCTCGATGCCAGCGCCAACCGCGCGAGCGAGGTCGGTGCCACGCCACTGCCAGCGGGCACCGATCCCTATTACAAGCTTTACCAGGGTGGGCTGACCGCGGCGTGGGAGATCGATCTGTTCGGTCGCGTGCGCCGGCTAAGCGAGGCGGCGCAAGCCAACGTGCTGGCGAGCGAGCAGGCGCGGCGCGGCGTGATCCTGTCGGTGGTCACGACGGTGGCGACGAGTTACATCGGGCTGCGCGCCCTCGACCGCCAGCTTGAGATTGCGCGCGCCACGGCCAAGAACTATGCGGATACCCTGGCGCTGTTCGAGCTGCGCTATAAGGGCGGAGTGGTGTCATTGCTCGAGCTCTCCCAGGTCCAATCACAGTACCAGCAGGCGCTCGCGGCGGTGCCTTCCCTCGAGCGCCAGGTGGCGGTGCAGGAGAACCTGATCTCGATCCTGATCGGCCGCAATCCCGGATCGATTCCACGCGATAAGACCATCGCGCAGCTCGCGCTGCCGGCGGTGCCCGGCGATCTGCCCGCATCGATGCTCGGGCGCCGCCCCGACATCCTGCAGGCGGAGCAGAACCTGGTGGCCGCCAATGCCAACATCGGAGCGGCCAAGGCGCTGTATTTTCCGAGCTTTTCGATCACCGGCCTGGCCGGCTCGGTGAGCACGGCGCTGAGCGATTTCGGAACTTCCCCGGCGGCGAGCGGAACCCTGGCCGCGACCTTGGCCGGCCCAATCTTCACCTTTGGCACGGTCTCGGGACAGGTGGCATCCGCCAAGGCCGGGCAGCGTGAAGCCTTGGTTTTCTACCAGCAGGTGATCCAGAACGCATTGCGCGAGACCAACGACGCGCTGGTCGGTTCGCAAAAGAAAGGCGAGGAGGCCGCGGCGCTCGACAAGCGGGTCGAGGCGCTGCGCGAGTACGCGCGCCTGTCACGGCTACGCTTCGACAACGGCACCGCGAGCTACCTCGAGGTGCTGTATGCCGAGAACGAGCTGTTCGGTGCCGAGCTCAGCGCGGTGCGTGCCCTGGCCGAACGCTACGCGGAGCTCATCAACGTGTACAAGGCCTTTGGCGGGGGTTGGCTGGATCTGGCCGATCCGTTGGCGGCGCCGGCCGGCAACACGACTGGCCCCGCAGCCGACGGTGGGGCAGCCGCAACGCAAGACGACGCAGGGCTCGCGAGCGCGCCGTAGGCGCTGTCGATCTGCGCGCGGTGTCCGCTCCACGGCCGGGCCGGTGACCGATGGAAATCTAAGCGCCGTGATCGGGAATAGCGCAATGGAATCAAAGGCGACGGTACCGTAACGCAGCATCTGAGTGCGGCACCGGCAGCACGTTCTGGCGAGTGGGGTTTGATTTTGATTCAGATCAATAGCGGCAAATTGGTCTTGATATAAGTTAACACTAATAAATGCATTCATTGCTGATCGACGAGAAATCAACAAGGAGCGAACCCATGGCATCCGTAACCACCAACGTTCCGCAACTGGATCACTTGTTTTCAAGTTCGGCGGCACGGCTGGATCTTTGGCGCGAGCTGAATGCCAAGGCGCAAACGTGGGCGGCGGACGCGCGCAGCGGCAAACCGCGCGCTGGGCGTGCCGCGGTCGAGGCGGCGTTGGCGGGCGTGCGGCCGCTGGAGGATTTCTTTGCCTATCCCGGAACGCGGTTGATGAAAGCCCTGGCCGAGCGCATCGCCGCCGACGACGCCATGGGCGTGGCGCGGCTGGTGCGCCGGCTCAGCGGCGCGCTGCTGTCCGGTAGCTACCGCTACGACACCAGCCAATGGGACACGGCCGACGAATCTGCGACCGCAGTGGCCGATCGCCTGCCGCTCGCGTCCGACGGCGGTGAGGCCCGGCGGCCGTACTTCGAAACGCTGTTCGTCACTTCGGCGCCGGCCGCCAACCTGCCGCAGATCGCGCACGAGATCCGCCGCCTGCGGCGCGTCGATGACGCGATGATTTACGAGCCGGTGCTGGTCGGGAGCTTCGAAGACGCCATCCTTGGCACGGTGCTGAACGGCAAGATCGAGGCCGTGGTGATCTACGACGGCATTCCGATCCCCTCGCAGCACAACGTACCCTTGCTGCGCGACTTCCTCAGCACTCACCAGCAGCTCGATACCACTACGCTCGCGCCGCGCGAAATCGGGGTCACGCTGGCGCGCGCCATCAAGCGCATTCGCCCCGAACTCGACATCTACCTGCTCACCGACCGGCAGGTGGAGAAGCTGGCCGGGGATCCGGCGGCCGCGATGATCCGGCGCGTGTTCTACGAGGTCGAGGAGCTGATGGAGGTGCACCTCAACATCCTTGAAGGCGTCGGCGACCGCTTTTCCACCCCGCATTTCGACAACCTCAAGCGTTACGCCGCCCGCCCGATCAGCACCTTTCACGCGCTGCCGATCGCGCGCGGCAAGTCGATCATCAAGTCGAACTGGATTCACGACATGGGCGAGTTCTACGGCCAGAATCTGTTCCTGGCCGAATCCTCCGCCACCACTGGCGGGCTCGACAGCATGCTCGAGCCGACCGGCAATATTAAGGTCGCACAGGAGAAATTCGCCCGCGCCGTCGGTGCCGACCACGTGTTCTTCGTGACCAACGGCACCTCCACGTCCAACAAAATGGTTTATCAGGCGGTCACCAAGCCGGGCGATATCGTGATCGCCGACCGCAATTGCCACAAGTCGCACCACTACGGCATGGTGCTGTCGGGCGCCCAGCCGCTGTACGTCGAAGCCTTCCCGATGACCGAATACTCGATGTACGGCGCGGTGCCGTTGCGCACCATCAAGCAGGCGCTGCTCAATCTCAAGGCCGAGGGACGGCTCGATCGCGTGAAGATGTTGACGCTTACCAACTGCACGTTCGACGGGCACGTGTACAACACGCTGCGGGTGATGCAAGAGTGCCTGGCGATCAAGCCGGATCTGCTTTTCCTGTGGGACGAGGCGTGGTTTGGATTCGCGCGCTGGTCGCCGTTCCTGCGCCCGCGCACTGGCCTGGGTGCGGCCGCCGCGCTCGAAGAATGGCGCGCCAGCCCCGATGCACTCAAGGCCTATGAGGCGCAGGCCGCTGAGCTTGGCGAAGACCTCGACCCGAAGGATCCGCGTCTGCTGGAACGGCGCCTGGTGCCAGATCCGCGCAAGATACGCATCCGCGTGTACGAGACCGACTCAGTGCACAAGTCGATGTCGTGTCTGCGTCAGGGCTCGATCGTGGCGGTGCGGGACGAGGACTACAACAAGCATATCTCGGCCTTCCGCGAGGCGGTGTTCATCCACGCCTCGACCTCGCCGAACGCGCAGATCATCGCCTCGCTGGACGTCGCCCGGCGCCAGATGGAGCTCGAGGGCTACGAGCTGGTCATGCGCGCCATCGAGATCGCGCTGACGATCCGTCGGGAAGTGGCCGAACACCCGATCATCTCGAAGTACTTCCGCATGCTGGGGGCCGATGCCATGATACCGGCCGAGTTCCGTGCCTCGGGTTTCAAGGACTTCCTCACGCCGGGCAGCACCTGGCTCACGGCGCTCAAGTCGGTGCACGAGGACGAATTCTTCCTCGACCCGACGCGCATGACGCTGGTGTGCGGCACCGCCGGCTACGACGGCACCGCGTTCAAGAATCTGCTGGCCTCGAACTACAACATCCAGCTCAACAAGACTTCGCGCAACAGTGTGCTGCTGCAAAGCAACATCAACAACACCCGCAGCGACGTCGCGCTCCTGATCAAGGTATTGCTCGAGATCTCACAGCAGATCGAAGCACGCCTGGCCGAGGGTGGTGAGTCCGAGCGTGCCGCGTTCGCGGCGCGGGTGAAGAGCCTGATGGAAGATGTGCCCGATCTGCCGAACTTCAGCCGCTTCCACGACGGCTATCGCGAGGACCCGGGCAGCATCACGCTCGAAGGCGACATGCGCGGCGCGTTTTTTGCCGCCTATGAAGAGGATGACTGCGAATATCTGGCGCTGATGGACCCGAAGGTCGACGAACGGCTGGCCAACGGCCCGGAGATGGTGTCGGCCAACTTCGTGATACCTTATCCGCCCGGTTTCCCGATCATGGTGCCGGGGCAGGTGATCGACGCCAGCACGATTGGTTTTATGCGCAAGCTCGATGTGAAGGAGATTCACGGCTACAACGCGACCCGTGGTCTCAAGCTGATCAAGCTGTCGGCGATCGGCGCCGGGCGACCCGGCGGCGCGAGCACCGCGGCGCGCAGCAGTCCGGGTAAACGCAAGCAGCCCAGTGCCGATGCTGTCGTGTAACAAGAACCGGGAACGTCGTGCAACAAGAACCGGGAACGAGGCGAACAAGAATAAGGAGTGAACAGATGGATTGGATCATTAAGACATTTCAGCAATACCCGGAGTTGGCGATCTTCTTGACGCTGGCGCTCGGCTACTGGGTCGGCGGTTTCAAGTTTGGCAAGTTCAGCCTGGGTTCGGTGACCGGGGTGTTGCTCGCCGGCGTGCTGATCGGTCAGATGAATATCACCATCTCGGCCAATGTGAAGTCGGTGTTTTTCCTGATGTTCCTGTTTGCCGTCGGCTATGGCGTCGGACCGCAGTTCTTCCGGGGTCTCAAGAGCGACGGTCTGCCGCAGGTCGCGTTCGCCGTCCTCCAGTGTCTCGCCTCGCTGTTGACGGCGTTTGTAGTCGCCCGATTCCTGGGATACGACGTCGGCGCGGCGGCCGGGCTGCTGTCGGGATCGCAGACCATCTCCGCGGTACTCGGTGTCGCCACCGACGCCGTCAACCAGCTCGGCATCGCCGCCGAGGACAAGACGAAGTTCATCAACCAGATGCCGGTGGCCTACGCCGTCACCTACATCTTTGGTACCGCCGGCTCGGCGTGGCTGTTGGCGTCCCTCGGTCCCAAACTGCTGCGCGTCGACCTGGCGGCCGAATGCAAGCAGCTCGAAGCCAAGATGGGGGCCGGAGAGACCGAACCGGGTGTCATGTCCATGGCGCGGCGTTTTGACGTGCGTGCCTATCGCGTGACCAATCAGAAACTGGTGAACAAGACCGTCGCGGAACTCGAGGCGCTGCCCGAAGATGCCCGGGTCTTCATTCTTCGAGTCCGACAGGCCGGCGTCCTCATCGAACCCGAGCCCACCACCGTGATCCGGCCGGACGACATCGTCGCCGTGGCCACCCGGCAGGAGGTGCACGTGAAGCGCGGCGCCAAGATTGGGCCCGAGGTGGATGACAAGGAACTGCTCGATTTTCCGGTGGAGGTTCTGGACGCGGTCATCACCAACAAATCCCTCGGCGGAAAGACACTTGCGGAGTTGGCGTCCCAGGACTTTGCCCGCGGTGTGTTTCTGCGCAAGCTTGAGCGCGCCGGCCAAGAGATGCCGTTCACGCCGGGTACCAGCGTTGACCGCGGCGACGTATTAACCCTGGTCGGCCCCAAGCGCAATGTCGACCTGGCGGCCAAGCAGCTGGGATACGCCGATCGCCCCACGAACATGTCCGACATGGTCTTCGTCGGGCTCGGTATCGTGCTGGGCGGCCTGGTCGGCGCCCTGACGATCCGGCTGGGCGGGATTCCCTTGAGCCTCAGCACCAGCGGTGGCGCACTCATCGCCGGGCTGGTGTTCGGGTGGCTGCGGTCCGTGCATCGGACCTTCGGCCGAATTCCGGCGCCGGCGCTGTGGATCCTGAACAACGTCGGCCTCACCATCTTCATCGCCGTGGTCGGGATCAGCGCCGGCCCGAGCTTTGTGGCCGGGCTGAAGCAGGCCGGAGTGAGCCTGTTCTTCGCCGGTATCGTGGTGACCTCAGTCCCGTTGATCATCGGTTTGTTTATGGGCAAATACATTTTCAAGTTTCACCCGGGCATCAACCTCGGCGCCTGCGCCGGCGCGCGCACCACCACGGCGGCGCTCGGCATGATCGAGGAGGTGGCCAAGAGCAAGGTGCCGGCCCTCGGCTATACCGTGACCTACGCCGTCGGCAATACCTTGTTGACGATCTGGGGCCTCGTTATCGTGTTGCTCATGGCTTAACGTGTCTTGAACAGGAAAGGAGCGAATATGGCAGCGAAGAAGAAAAAGACATCGACCAAAAAGGCATCGACGTCCCGTGCCCAGCAACGCGAACTGCTCAAGCTGAGCCCGTTCGAGCTCAAGGACAAGCTCATTTCGCTCGCTGCCGAGAGCGAACGCGAGAGCGATGCGCAGATGCTGAACGCCGGGCGCGGCAACCCGAACTGGATCAGCACCACGCCGCGCGAGGCCTTCGGCGCCTTGTTGCGCTTCGGACTCGACGAGTCGCGACGCCGGATCAAGGACATACCGGACGCCGGCCACATGCCGGAAAAGAACGGGATCGGCCAGCGCTTCACGCAGTTTCTCGGCGCCAACGACAAGCTTCCCGGCACCAAGTTGCTGCTCGACGCCTTCGACTACGGCGTGAAGACGCTAAAATTCGACGCCGATACGTTCGTCCATGAACTCGCCGAAAGCATCATCGGCTGCATGTACCCGGTGCCGGATCGCATGTTGCGTTGCACCGAGCGCATCGTGCACGAGTTCCTGGCGCAGGAGCTGTGCGCGGGAAGGCCGCCCGCCGGTCGCTACGATATATTCGCGGTCGAGGGCGGCACCGCCGCGATGTGCTACATCTTCGATTCGCTGATGCTCAATCGCCTGCTGCACCGCGGCGACAAGATCGCGCTCGGTGTGCCGACCTTCACCCCGTATCTCGAGATCCCGCACTTCGACCGCTATGCCTTCAAGGTTGTGAATCTCGATGCCGGCAAGGAACGGCGTGCGGACGACACCCACACCTGGCAATACACCGATGAGGAAATCGACAAGCTCGCCGACAAGCGCATCAAGGCGTTCTTTCTCGTGAATCCCAGCAACCCGCCGTCTTACGCCATGCGCGAAAGTTCGATGAAACGGCTAGTGAAGCTGGTCAAGACCAAGCGTCCCGATCTGATCATCATCACCGACGATGTCTACAGCACCTTCGTGCCGGGATTCCGATCGCTGATGGCCGAACTGCCGCAGAACACCATTGGCGTTTATTCCTACTCGAAGCACTTCGGCTGCACCGGCTGGCGGCTCGGGGTGGTGGCGATTCACCAGAACAACATCTTCGACAAGGCACTGGCGAAGCTGCCCGCGAAGGACCGTACGGCGCTCAACCGCCGTTACAGCAGCATCAGCCTCGCACCGGAGAAACTGAAATTCATCGACCGCATGGTGGCCGACAGCCGCCAGGTCGCGCTCAACCACACCGCCGGTTTGTCGCCGCCGCAGCAGATCCAGATGGCGCTGTTCTCGCTGTTCGCGCTGCTCGACAAGGCGAACAGCTACAAGACGCTCTGCCAGCTGATCGTGCGTCGGCGCTACCAGGCGTTGTGGGAGGGCCTGGGTCTGCCGCCACCGCCCGATACCGACCGGGCGTCGTATTATGCCGAGCTCGACATCATGGTGTGGGCCGATAAGTTTTACGGCCCCGACTTCGTGAAGTTCCTGCGCAAGAACTACGAATGCACCGATGTCCTGTTCCGCCTCGCGGAGAAATCGGGAGTCGTGCTGATGCACGGCGGCGGTTTTGGTGGGCCGGACTGGTCGGTGCGGGTGTCACTCGCCAACTTGCCCGAGGACACCTATCCGAAGATCGGTCAGTTCCTCATCGAGGCGGCCGCGGGCTATGTCGAGGAGTGGAAGGCGGCGGCCGCTCCGAAGCCGAAAAGGAAGTGAGCAGGGCAACACAACCAGATAAACCAAGGAGATAAGACCATGAACAAAGTCACGTCACATCTATTCGGGCGAGTGATCTTCGCATTCGTCGCGCTGCTGTTTGTCGCATCGGCGGCCAACGCGAAGCCCAAGGTCATGATCCTCGCCACCGGTGGCACCATCGCCGGCGCGCAGGCCAGCACCACCGAGGCCGGCTACAAGTCCGGCAGCTTTTCGGTGGACGATCTCATCAAGGCCGTGCCGCAGCTCAAGGACCTGGCGGACATCTCCGGCGAGCAGGTGGCCAACATCGGCAGCCAGACCATGAACCACGAGGTGTGGCTGAAGCTCGCCAAGCGCGTGAATGAAGTGCTTAAGGGCGACACTGATGGCGTGGTGATTACCCATGGCACCGACACCATGGAGGAGACGGCCTACTTCCTCAGCCTGGTGGTAAAGAGCGACAAGCCGGTGATCCTGGTAGGGTCGATGCGACCGGCGACCGCCATCAGCGCTGATGGTCCGGCCAACCTCTACAACGCTGTCGCGCTGGCCGTCAATCCGCAAGCCAAGGGACGTGGCCCGCTCGTGGTTCTCAACGACGAGATCCACTACGCCCATGAGGCACAGAAGACCAACACCACGGCGCTCGACACGTTCAAGTCGCCGAACCGCGGCCGCGCCGGGGTCATGAACACCGGCAAGGCCTATTTCTTCTCGCCGAACAGCACTGTGCTCGGCACGAAGAGTGAGTTCTCGGTGGACGGCAAGGGCGTGAACGACCTGCCGCGCGTGGAAGTCGTGTATTCCTATGCCAATCTCGGTCGCGACGGCATCGACTTCCTCGTCAGTAAGGGCGTGAAGGGTATCGTGCTCGCCGGCGTCGGTGATGGCAACAGCACGGATGCCGCGATCGCCGCCCTGGCGGATGCCGCCAAGAAGGGCATCGTCGTCGTGCGTTCGTCGCGCACCGGCAGTGGTCTCGTGGTGCGCAACGTCGAAGTGGACGATGACAAGCTGGGATTCGTCGCCGGCATGGAGCTGAGCCCGCAGAAGGCCCGCATTCTGCTCATGCTCGGCCTGATGAAGACCAGCGACCCGAAGAAGCTGCAGGAGTTTTTTGTGAAGTACTGAGCCGAGAGTAAGGCTGAGCGGCCCGGGATAATTCCCGGGCCGAATCTGGAAGGCGTCGTTCGGTGGCGATATGGCTGGCGACGAGGGACAGGGGAACTGAAAAACTATGATCGACTGGTTTCTGGCAGGTCTGCGCAGCAATCCGGAGCTGGCCTTGTTTCTGGCGATCGGCCTGGGGTTCTGGATTGGTTCACGCAAGATTGCCGGCTTCAGCCTCGGCGGCGTCACCGGCTCGCTGCTGGCGGCGCTAGTGATCGGGCAGGCGCACGTGGAGATTCCAAGTCTGGTCAAGACCGTCCTGTTCATGCTGTTCCTGTTCGGTACTGGCTATTCGGTCGGCCCGCAGTTCTTCCGCTCCCTGAAGGGCGATGGCCTGCGGGCGCTGGCCTTCACCCTCGTGCATTGTGTCGCGGCGCTCGGCATCGCGTACGCGATGGCGCGGCTGCTCGGTCTGGATCTCGGCATGTCCGCCGGCCTGCTCTCGGGTGGCCTGACCCACTCCGCCGCCATCGGCACCGCGACCGAGGTGATCATGACCATGCCGTCGTCGCTGTCGGATGCTGAACGCCAGACGCAGGTCAGCCATATTGCCGTGGCGGATGCGCTGACCTATGTGTTCGGCGTGGTGGCCCCGATCTGGTTCCTCGGCACGCTGGCGCCGCGCCTGTTGCGCATCGACCTAAAGCAGGAAGCCGCCGCCCTTGAAGCCAAACTCGGCATCAAACGAGTCGCCCCGAACGTCACCTCGGCCTACCAGCAGTTCGTGTTCCGCGCGCACCGCATCGAGGCCGACGCGTACGTGGGCCGGCGCGCGGCCGAGCTGGAGGTGGTGCGGCCGGAAGGCCGGATGTTCGTCGAGCGGTTGCGGCGCGGCGAGCAGATCCTTAGCGTCGATCCGGACACGCGCATCGAGCGCGGTGACGTGGTCAGCCTGCACGGTCGTCGCGAGCTGGTCCTCGAGCTCGGGCCGCAGATGGGTGCCGAGGTCGACGATCGCGAGCTGCTCGACTTCCCGGTGGAAATCGCCCGCGTCGTCGTGACCAACCGGGAGATCACCCGGCGCAGCTTCGGCGAGCTGGCCAGCTGGCCCCCGAGCCGCGGCATCGGTGTGCGCAAGGTCGTGCGTGGTGGCGAGGAGATCCCCTTGTCCATGGCCACAGTTCTGGATCGTGGCGACCTGATCGAGCTGATCGGGCCGCAGCCGACGGTCGCGCGCGCCGCGCGGGAAATCGGCCAGATTGAAACGCCGACGGCCAATACCAACCTCATGCTGGTCGCCCTCGCCATCGTGCTTGGCGCATTCATCGGTCTGCCGTATCTCATGCTGGGCGCGTTGAAGCTGTCGCTGTCGACCAGCGTCGGCGTGCTGGTGGCGGGTCTGTTTTTTGGCTGGCTGTACTCGGTGAAGCCGATCATCGGAAAAATCCCGGATGCCTCGATCAACCTGATGAGTCAACTGGGACTGGCCGGGTTCGTGGCTGTGATCGGACTGCATGCCGGACCGGTGTTTATCGACGCCGTGCGCGAGGCCGGGCCGCGGCTGCTGCTCGGCGGGGTGGTGGTGACGCTGGTGCCGCTGTTCATCGCCTTCGGTTTCGGGCACTACGTGCTGCGCATGTCGCCGATACTGCTGATCGGCGCCATCGCCGGCACCCAGACCCTGACGCCGGCGCTGGTCGCGGTTCAGGAAAAGGCCGACAGCCAGACGCCGGTGCTCGGCTACACGGTGCCGTATGCACTGGCCAACATCCTGCTCACCATGTGGGGCGGATTTATGGTGATGATGCGGGTGCAGTTCGGATGAATCGGTACAGCGGTTCGGGAGTTGTTCCTGGTTTCAACGTCAAATTGGAGGAGAAGGTCATGAACAAAGCAATCAGTCGGTGCGGCGCGACGCCGGAAACCCAGTCGCGCGCCGGGCGCGGCCTCGGCCGGGCGGTGGGCGTCGTGCTCATCGCGCTGGTGTTCGGTATCGGCGCGGCCCAGGCGCGCGGCCCGATTCCCTCGGATCTGCAGCCGGTCGTGAAAGCGGCGTACGACAAGTTCAAGGACGACAAGAGCGGCAAGAACGCCGATTACATTCCGGAGCTCGCCAAGGTTCCTTCGGAGCTGTTCGGTGTCGTGATCGTCACCGCCAAGGGCAAGGTGTATGCGGCTGGCGACGTGGACTATGCGTTCTCGATCCAGTCGGTGTCCAAGCCGTTCACCGCGGCGCTGGTCATGCAGGAGCAGGGCGCGGACGCGATTAAGGACAAGATCGGCGTCGAACCGACCGGGCAGAAGTTCAATTCGATACTCGCGACCCAGATCATCCCGCAGGTCTCGGTGAACCCGCTGGTCAACTCCGGTGCCATTGCCTCGGTGAGCATGGTGCAGGCCACGAGCGCCGACGAGCGCTTTAACAAGATCCTCGGCTTCTTTAATGACTTGTCGGGCGCCAAGCTGTCGGTGATCGACAGTGTCTACAAGTCCGAGGCCGCCACCAACCAGCGCAATCGCGCGCATGGCTACATCCTCGCGGCCTCGGATCGCATCTATTCCGATCCGATGGAGGCAGTGGACGTCTACACCAAGCAGTGCTCGATTGGCGTGACCGCCAAGCAACTCGGGATCATGGGCGCGACACTCGCGAATGGTGGCGTCAATCCGGTGACCGGCAAGCGGGTGCTGGATGCCAAGTACGTGCCCAAGGTGCTGGCGGTCATGATGATGGCGGGCTTCTACAACGAATCCGGCGACTGGGCCTATACCACCGGCCTGCCGTCCAAGACCGGCGTCGGCGGCGGCATCGTTGCCATCGTGCCCGGCGAGATGGCGATCGTTGCCTTTTCGCCGCGCGTGAACGATGCCGGCAACAGCGTCCGTTCCGCCAAGGCCATCAACCAGATCGTCGAGCAGCTCGAATTGAACCTGTTCGGTTCGGGTAAGTAGCCGTCCGTGGAGGCAGTGTAGCCCCCACGTGACAATAATGTTTTTAAAAAAGGAGAAACGTTATGAAGCCAATCAAGCAAACAATCCGAGCCGCAGCGATAAGCGCCGCGCTGTTGTCGGTTTTCGGTGTTGCCCAGGCAGCGCCGGAAGACAAGGCGCGCGTGGAGATCTACGGGTTTATCCAGCTGGACGCCATCTACGACTTCAATCTCATGGATCCCAGCTGGGCCGCCACCCTGCGTCCCTCCAAGATCCCGGTAAACTGCCCGGGTGATCCGGGCTGCGGCGAGGATGGCGAAACCACTTTCAGCGTGCGCCAGACGCGTTTGGGTTTCAATGGCTTCGTGCCCACCGAGCTCGGCGAACTCAAGACGAAGCTCGAGTTTGACTTCTTCGGCGTCGGTGTGGATGCGGGCCAAACCACGATCCGCCTGCGCCATGCCTACGGCGAGCTCGGCGAATTCCTGGCGGGGCAGACCAACAGCCTGTTCATGGACGGAGACGTGTTCCCCAACACCATCGACTACTGGGGGCCGACCGGCATGATCTTCTTCCGCAACGTCCAGGTACGCTGGACGTTCTTGAAGCAGGGCGGGACGAAGGCCGCGGTCGCGCTGGAGGCGCCGGGCTCGGCCATCGACGCAGGGCAAGTCAACGTTATCGACCCTGCCCTTGGGGCCAATGTGCACAGCTGGAACAAGTTTCCGGACCTGACCGGTCAGTTCCGCATGGATGGGAACTGGGGCCACCTCCAGGCCGCCGGCATCCTGCGTTGGCTCGGCTACGATACACCCAACAAAAGTATATCGGGCAACCAGACCGGCTGGGGTGTCAACCTGAGCGGCGCCATCCACACGGTCGGGAAAGACAGCCTGCTGATGCAGCTCGCCTACGGACATGGTATCGCCAACTATTTCAACGACGGCGGCAATGATCTGGCACCCAACGGTACCGGTGGTGCCGAGGCGTTGCCGATTCTCGGCGCGCTGGTGTATTACGACCACTACTGGAGCAACAAGTGGAGCAGTTCGATCGGCTACAGCCTGACGTCGCAGGACAATTCCGCAGGCCAAACGGCGAGCGCATACAAGGAGGGCCAGTATGCGTCAGTGAACCTGCTGCACTATCCGGCGAAGAACGTGATGGTCGGCGGGGAACTGTTGTGGGGCGAACGCGAAAACAACAATGGCAACAGCGCCACCGATAACCGGATACAGTTTTCGGCCAAGTACAACTTCTAGCCGGGAACCGGGCAGGCTGCCGGGAAACCTGTCCGGATTGGCGTGCGGTGCTCGTGGCGGGTGGCGTGGTGTTTTCGCCCTCCACGAGCACCACGGTTCGGGGACACGGATTGCCTGGCCGGTGAGGAGGCACCTGCGTGCTTTCCCGATATACCGGGTGGCGCCAGAAGTCAGTTGAGTGACCGGGCCCGGCCGCGGTGGCCGGCGAGAGGACAACAGGTTCATTCCCCGACTTATGGATAGCGGCTGGATGAAATCGCTGTGGCACGACCTCCTGCTGGAGGCGCATCCGCTGCGGGGGATGTTCGAGCTCCCGTTGATCTTCGACCTGGGCGCGGTGTTCTTCTTCGCGCTCACCGGGGCGCTGGCGGCGATTCGCCGCGGCTACGATTGGGTCGGCATGTTTATCCTGGCGTTCGTCACCGGTGTCGGCGGTGCGTTGATCCGCGACGGTCTGTTCATTCAACAGGGCCCACCGGCGATTGCCACCGACGGCCGCTATCTGGTCGCGGTCGTGCTGGCCTGCCTGGCCGGCATGGCGATCGGCGGATTCATCGAGCGCTTCCAGAAGACTATTGCCTATATCGATGCCCTGGGACTGGGCGCGTACGCGGTGGTGGGTGTGCAGAAGGCGCTGGTCGCAAGCATGAGCATCCCGGCCGCGATCATGGTCGGCACCATCAACGCGGTCGGCGGCGGCCTCTTGCGCGACATCATCGTGCGCGTCGAGCCGCTGATGCTGAAGCCGGGCCAGTTTTACGTGCTGGCCGCGCTGTTCGGCGACATCCTGTTCGTAGTCCTGATCCTCGTTACGCGACTGTCGGCGCCGGAGTCCGCGCTCATCGCCATCGGCGTGACGTTCGTGTTCCGCGTCCTGACCATCTGGTTCAACTGGCAGACCAAGGCGGTGCGTCCGTGGTTCGCCGGTCACGGCAAGGAAACCAGTATGTCCGACGACGAGGTCCGCAAGCAGGAACAGGAGCATGGCGGCGACAAGAAGTGAACGACGCGAAGTCATTGGCGGCGGCCGCACCACAACCTTGACGCTGCTCGCATGGGTGTGGGTGGCCATGCACGCGCATGGCGGAGGCGATCGCTTACGCTTTTTGATGCCTTAACTTGATAGGTGGGAGTCAACCTGCGTTATACCCATGTCTAGCAGCGGGGCGGAAGCGATCCGGCTATCGACGACTTTCGTTTCAACGTGAATTACAATTGCTAGCATCCCTGAAACGACAAAAGGCGCTCCGATGCGGATCAAGCCTTCCCTTGACTGGCTGTTCATATTCATGCCGGTCGCGCTCGCGCTCGAGCACGCCGGTGTGCCGGCCCCGTATGTGTTCTTTTCGGCGGCGCTCGCGATTGTGCCGATCGCAAGCCTTATCGTGCGCGCGACCGAGCAGATCGCCACGCGCACCGGCGACGCCATCGGTGGGTTGCTCAACGCGACCTTCGGCAATGCGCCGGAGCTCATCATCTCCTTCGTGGCGCTCAAGGCGGGTCTGCTCGACATGGTACGCGCCTCGCTCATCGGCGCGATCCTGGCGAACATCCTGCTGGCGCTCGGTGTCGCGTTCCTGCTCGGCGGCTTGCGCTACCGCGACCAGGACTACAACCCGGTGGCCGCGCGCGTCTACAGTTCGATGATGCTGATCGCCGTCGTGAGCCTCGCGGTGCCGAGTGCGTTCAGCCGCTTCTTCGCGCCCGAGGAGACGATCCGCTCGGAGACCTTACTGAACGTGGGTCTGGCTGTCGTGTTGCTCATCGCTTATGTGCTCTATCTTGTGTTCATGTTGAAGACCCATCCGGGCGCCTTCGCCGCCAAGGACGGTCACGGTGGTGAGGAGGCCGAGGGCACACACTGGAGTCTGCCGCGTGCGGTCGGAAGCCTCGTGGGCGCCTCGTTGCTGGCGGCGTGGATGAGCGAGGTCCTGGTGGGTGCGGCCGAGGGCACCGGCACTGCGCTTGGTATGTCGCAGGTGTTCATCGGTATTGTGTTCGTCGCGATTGTCGGCGGTGCGGCCGAGAGCGGTTCGGCAATTGTGATGGCGCGCAAGAACCGAATGGACATGACGATCGGCATCGCACTCGGCAGCTCGATCCAGATCGCCCTGTTCGTCGCGCCAGTGCTGGTGCTGGCCAGCTATTTCACCGCGCCGCAACCACTCGAGTTGTCCTTCGGGCGCGCCGAGATCGGGGCGTTGTTGATGGCGGTGCTGATCGGCACGGTGGTCGCAGGCGACGGGCGCTCCAACTGGTACAAGGGCGTGCAGCTCATCACCGTCTACCTGATTATCGCGCTCATGTTCTACTTCCTGCCGGAGATCGCGCGCTCCGGTTAGCAGAGTAACCCGTCGCACGGCGTGGACCGTCCGTAACCAGTGAAAGAGGCTTGTATGCAGCAGGTGGAAAAGCAGAAGCGCGCGCCGGTGCTGGATCCGATCAACCGCGTGTCGGAGATCATCTTCGGTCTGGTCATGGCGCTGACGTTCACCGGCTCGGTGAGCGCGGCGACCGCCGGGCGCGAGGAAATCCGCACCATGATGTTTGCCGCGCTCGGTTGCAACCTCGCGTGGGGGCTGGTCGATGCAGTCATGTACCTGGTCGGGCTACTGACCGAGCGGACACGCAACCTCACGCTGCTGCGCCGTGTCCGCAGCGCGACGGTCCCGCGCGAGGCGCTGGCAATTCTGGCCGATGCCTTTCCGGGGCGCCTCGGCAGCGTCATCAGTACCGAAGCCCTGGAAGACCTGCGCCAGCGCCTCGCCGCGCTGCCCGAGCCACCCGCCCGCGGGCGCCTCGGCCGGGACGACTTTGTCGGCGCCGTTGGCGTGTTCCTGATTGTTGTGCTCACGACCTTTCCGGTCGTGGTTCCGTTCATGCTGTTTCCCCAAACCCTGTTGGCAATGCGCGTCTCGAACGCGGTCGCGCTGGTGACGTTGTTCGCGTGCGGCTTTACGCTCGGGCGTTATTCTGGTGGTATCCCCTGGCGGTCCGGCCTCGCGATGGCCGCGCTCGGAGTGGTCCTGGTGGCCGTGACCATGGCGCTCGGTGGATAGGCGTGCGTCTGCGGCCGTCTTGTGCCGCTGTGGCAGCCGCGCTACTCGTGCCGATGCTGTCCTGCGCTGCACCGTACAGCGGAGAGGCAGCGTCGCCACGTTCGACTGCGGATGCACCCGGCTGGGCCTTTTCCGCGACAGGCATGTATTACTGGCCCCCCGATGACAGCAACTTTCTGCTGGTCATTGCCACGGCCGATTGCGGCTCACTGCATCTCGAGGCGCGCTACAACTACGAGGCGCTCGACACCGGTTCGCTGTTCGCCGGCTGGAAGTTTTCGGGCGGCGACAAAGTGACCTACGCGCTGACGCCGATGCTGGGCGCGGTATTCGGTGCGACCGAGGGCATCGCGCCGGGTTTCGAGGCAAGCCTGGCGTATGGTATTGCCGATTATTACATCGAAGCCGAGTATCTGTATGACCTCGATGTCAAAGAGGACAGCTACGCCTACGCGTGGAGCGAACTTGGCTTCAGCCCCCTCAAGTGGCTGCGCTTCGGCCTCGTTGGCCAACGCACGCGCGTCTATAACAGCAATCGCGATATTCAGAGTGGTGGTTTTGTGCAACTCATGCTCGGCAAGACGACACTCGGGTTTTATGTTTTCAATCCCGGCGACAGTGCAGATCAACTCGCGATCGTCTCGCTCGCGGCGGAGTTCTAGCGCCAAGGCCGGGTTGGCGGCGGCCGGAGCCGGGATGTTTCCGACACCACCCGGTTGCTGATGGCGACAGCCTTCCTCGTTCGAGGAAGGGATAAGTTGCAAGCAGAACGACTCACGCCACGAGCCGATGCATCTGTCATTCTACGATGACGCTCACCGGGCAACCCGTACGACTACCCACACAGCGAGCCGCGCGCTGGCCGATGCCGCCTTGACCTGTCTCGGCCGCAGCATCCCGAATTGAATCGCCCGGTTGGGTCGACAAGCGCTTCACGGATGCGGCACAATGCGGCTGGCCCGGCACAGACCTGAACCGTGACGGGAAGATGGTCTTGTTATCCCAAAACTTGGAATCGAGTCGGAATGCCGTCGCTTAAAATTTTGCGCTCCCGTTTCCGTAGAAACTTTTGCTGATGCAGCACAATGTGTTTGTATCGGTGTATGAGTCCAATCGGTGTTTACCTGGCTTTTATTGCCCATGACTGACGATCTTCAGATTCTTCCCATTTCCCGGAAACCCGCGGACATACGCCGCTTCCTGAAAATGCCGTACGCGATCTATCAGGATGACCCCCATTGGGTGGCGCCATTGATGATGGACCTGAAGACGGTGTTCGAAGACCGCAATCCGTTTTTCCAGCACGCCGAGATGCAACTATGGGTTGCGCGCCGTGGTGGTCAAGACGTGGGACGCATTGCCGGCATGGTGGACCGGACGCACAACGAGCTGTACAGCGAACAGACGGCGTTTTTCGGATTCTTCGAGAGTATCAATGATGTTCAGGTGAGCGGGGCGCTCTTCGATGCGTTCGTAGGCTGGGCGAAACAACATGGCATGCAGCGCATGCTCGGACCGGTGAATCCGTCACTCAACGACGAATGCGGTTTGCTGGTCGACGGTTTCGATTCGCCGCCGGTCCTGATGATGACCTACAACCCGCGCTATTACATGGACCTCCTGGCGCACGCCGGCCTGGTGAAGGCCAAAGACCTGTTTGCCTACTACCGCGATATCGCCGGCGGTTCCATCGAACGACTCGACCGCATCCGGGAAAAGTTCGCCCGGCGCCAGAAGGACATCACCATCCGTCCTTTGCGCAAAGCGACCCTGGAACAGGACCTGCAGAAGATCAAGGATGTCTATAACGCCGCGTGGGAACGCAACTGGGCATTCGTGCCGATGACCGATGCCGAGATCGACTTCATGGCCGCGCGCCTGAAGCCGCTGCTCATGGAGGGCATCGTGTGGATCGCCGAAACGCCGACCGAGCCCGCCGGCTTCCTGTTGGCGCTGCCCGACTACAACGAACCGCTCAAACCGCTGCGCGGCCGCTTGCTGACGCCGCGCCTGCTGGGTTTCCTGCCGTACGCCCTGGGGTGGAAGCGGCCAAAGCTGGCGCGCATCCTGGTGCTCGGCGTGAAGGCGGAATATCGCGGTCGCGGCATCGAGTCGGTGATGCTGGCCGAGGCGCTCAAGGCTGGCTACAACGCCGGCTTTCAGGGAGCGGAGGCATCCTGGACGCTCGAAGACAATGACGCGGTCAACCGGCTCATCGAAATCCTCGGCGGTAAGGTCTACAAGACCTATCGGATCTACGAACGGCAGCTGTAGTTGTGACTGACGTGCTCAGTTCGGCGCAGGCGTTGGCGACTCTCCGTAACGCCGATACAGCCGCTCCGCGATCGGGATCAGCACAACGGCGGTCAGCGCCCCGGCCAGCACGTCCGCCACGTAGTGATAGCGGCAGTACACCGTGGAGATGCTTAGCATGACCACGACCACCCAGTGCAGGACGCGGATGCGCGGCAAGTAACGCCAGGAGAAGGTCGCGGTGACAATCGCCACCGCGACATGGCTGCTCGGGAAGGCCGCACCGGAAGGTTCGAAGGTGGCATACACCATATCCATGATCTGATAGAACAAACCCGCCTGCACGCTCGTCGGGAACGTGACGGCCGGGTAGAGCGCCTGCAGATCGGCAGGCAGTGCATAGTTGAGCACCTCGGAGTAAAACACCCGCGGACCGATCACCGGATAGAAGATGTAAGTTAGGTAGCAACAGTAAAAAACCAGCGACACGACCGAAACAAAATGGAAGAACTGCCGCCGGTCCTGAAGAAACAGGGCGAGCCCCACTCCGGCGATCATGACGTAATAGGAAAAGTAGGATACGTAAAATACTTCGCTGACCCAGGTCGACGGGAACCGGTCCATCAGGTCGAGACTCGGCTGAAACCCGAATAGCCACTGGTCGAAGCGAATGACATGGTGATCGAGCATGCCCGTGACGAACATCTGGTTCAGCTCACCCACTTCGCGGTAAAAGCCGGCGTACAGCAGGATCGGATAGAAATGCCGCAAGAAGGCCAACGCGGCGCGCTGCGGCGAGCGCGCTGTCGCCAGGATCAGCCAGTGCAGCAGCAAGACACCCGCCAGGTGCGCCCCGATCAGCAGTGGCCAGTGCGGGATCGTTCCGCCATGAAACAGCAGCACCAGCACGGCCACCAACAGCAGGTAACCCTGCGTGGCATAGTCGACGAACAGGTAGTGTTTCAGCCCTACGCCCACGCGGGTCACCGCAACCAGCCCTGTTGCCGATACCAGGCGAGCGTGCGGGCAATACCGTCTTGCAGCCCCGTGGCCGGTTCGCAATGCAATTCATCGCGCAGTCGCCGGTTGTCGCACACCCAGCCGGGTGCCGCCAGCTCCGGATACTTCTGGAGATTCACGATACTCGGCCGGCCGTTGATGCGCGCGACCACTTCGCCGACCAGGCACACCGGCCATAAGAGCGGTGTCGGTAGGGGAATCTGAATTGTGTTAACGCCGAGCTGGCGACCGATCTCCGCTGTCAGCGCATGCGCAGTCAGCACTTCGGCGTGTGCCACGTTATAGATTCGGTTCTCGATAGTCAGGCGTTCGAGGCAGGCAAGCGCGGCGCGCGCTACATCCTCGACGTACACCAGACTCAGTTGCTGACGGCCACCACCGAAGCTCGGCACCCAGCGTGCGCGCGCCGCTTTGAACATGAGCAGGAAGTCAGCGTCACGCGGTCCATATACCGCGGCCGGGCGCAGAATCGTATAGGGAACGCTCGCGTGTTCACGCACCACGCGTTCGCCGGCGAGCTTGCTGCGCCCATACTCGGTCACCGGTGCGGATTCGTCCTCTTCGCGCGCCGGCGCATCGGCGCGCGCCGGGTGCGAGGCGGCCAAGCTGGAAATCAGGATGAACTGCCGGACCTCGCCGCGGCGGCGATTGACGGCTTCCACCAGGTTGCGCGTGCCGTCGCGATTGATGCGGTAATACTCGGAGGTGCCAATCGCCTTCGTGCAGCCGGCGCAGTGAACGACGTGCGTGATGCCTTCGAGGGCCCTGGTCAGGCTCTCCGGTTCGGAAATGGAGCCGACACGCACGTCCACCCGGGACAAGTGCGGTTCGATGAAGCGCGGACGACTGGATGACCGTAACAGAATGGCCGTGGGGGTGCCGCGGGCTGCCAGCAGGTCAAGAATGTGGCTGCCGACGAATCCGCTGGCACCCGTTAGCAAGACCTTCATTGGGGAACGTGTACGCGTCATCTTACGCCACGGCGACGCATCCCGCCATGCGCAGGAATTATCGCCATGCGTTCAGAGAAGGCCGACCTCTTTGCCAACTTTCGCCAGTTTGTCGAGGGCAAAATCGATCTGCGCGTCCGTGTGCGTCGCCATGAGGCTGATGCGGATAAGTTCCTTGCCCGGCGCCACCCCGGGCGAGACCACCGGGTTCACGAACACGCCTTCGTCCTGCAACCGCTTGGACATGGTTATGGCCGTCATGAGACTGCCGACGTGCACCGGCAAGATGGGGCTTTGCGAGTGGCCGAGGTCGAAACCGAGCGACAGCAGGCCCTGCTTCATGCGTTCGGTGACGTGCCACAATTGCTGTATGCGCTCGGGCTCGTTGATCATGATTTCGAGCGCCGCCAGCGCTGCGCCGGCGTTGGCCGGGCTCATGCTGGCGCTGAAGATCAACGTGCGCGAATGGTGCTTGAGATAATCGATGGTGGCGGCATCGCTGGCAATGAAGCCGCCGAGGCTCGCGAGCGATTTGCTGAACGTCCCCATGATCAGATCGACTTCGTTTGTCAGGCCGAAATGGCTGACGGTGCCGGCGCCGTGTGTGCCCAGGACACCGATGCCGTGGGCGTCGTCCACCATGACCGCTGCGTTGTATTGGCGGGCCAGACGACAGATGTCTGGCAGGGGCGCAATATCGCCTTCCATGCTGAACACGCCGTCGACGACAATCAATTTGCCGGCGTCGACCGGGAGCTTTTGCAAACGGCGCTCCAAGGCGGCGACATCGTTGTGCGCAAAACGGATCAGTTCGCCCGGCGACAGCATGCAGCCCTCGTTGAGACTGGCGTGATTGCTCTTGTCGGCCAGAATGTACTCATCCCTGCCCACCAGGACGCTGATTACACCCAGGTTCACCTGAAAACCAGTGCTAAAGAGGAGCGCAGCCTCCTTGCCCACCAGCCGCGCCAGCGCCTGTTCGAGTTTGATGTGGATATCCAGCGTGCCGTTGAGGAAGCGCGAGCCGGCACAACCGGTACCGTATTGCTCGATAGCGCGTTGTGCCGCCTCCTTGACCTTGGGGTGATTGGTCAGCCCGAGGTAGCTGTTCGAACCGAGCATCAGCACCTTCTTGCCGTCGATCAAGACCTCGGTGTCCTGGGCAGACGAGATTTCGCGGAAATACGGATACAGGCCCATCGCGCGCACCTGATCCGCGCTCGTGAAATTGTGGACCTTGTTGAACAGCGGCGAATGACCGCTGCCCTTACGACTGTCGAGGGTTTGGGTCGGAGCCGTGACGCGGTTCGATTCGGTGCCGAGGCTACGATCGAGCGCGTGCGTTGCCATTTCGCCTTTCATAGACTGTACGAGTGCCTCCCTTGATATACGGCGGAACATCTCAGCCGCGTGTAACTTTCGTTGCGCGATTATGACATATGGGCAATCTGAGTTGAAGATATTAAGGATTTATAACGATTTATGACACTACCGGGCATGCGTCCTGGCGTTATTGTATCTCATTGTCAACATCAATCCGACCGGTAACGTCACAGCAGACGGATGGCCTGCCGTGCAGGCCATCCGTCGCGCGATCTGACATGCCCGTCTGATTCGACAAGCAGCGCCCGGAAGCGGCAAAATGCGGCTGGGCGGTCATGGCGAAACGCAGCGTGTCGGGAAGGCAGTAATTCCGCCCCAGTAACGAACAATTGAATCGAAATGGAGCCCACCATGATGTCGCTGCGCACAGGAACCTGCTTGCTGGCTGTGGCCATGGTGCTGGCGGTGTCGTCCGGCTGGGCACAGCAAAGTACGCCGCCGCCGATGCCGGACGCCACGTCCGTCCCCGCCAAAACCTTCTCGCAGCAGGAACTCGACCAACTCCTCGCGCCCGTCGCGCTGTATCCGGATGCGCTGCTCGCTCAGATCTTCATGGCCTCCACCTATCCGCTCGAGGTCGTCGAGGCGGCGCGCTGGGTGAAGGCCAATCCGAACATGAAGGAAAAAGACCTCGAAGAGGCCATGCAAACGCAGACCTGGGACCCGGCCGTCAAGGCACTGACTGCCGTGCCGCAGGTGCTCGAGCAGATGAATGACAAGCTCGACTGGACGCAGAAGCTGGGCGATGCGTTCCTGGCCCAGCAGCAGGACGTCATGAAAACCGTCCAGTCGTTGCGCGCCAAGGCCAAGGCGGCTGGCAACCTCGAATCTTCCGCGGAGCAGACCGTAAAAACCGAGCAGGAGGGCAGCGAGACGATTTACGTTGTCGAGCCGTCCGCGCCCGATGTGGTCTATGTGCCTATCTACAATCCGTACGTGGTGTATGGGGTGTGGTGGTATCCGTATCCACCGTACTACCTGTACCCGCCGCACTACGTCTACCCGCCGCACGTCGCGTTTACCGCCGGCATCTTCGTGGGCGCGGCGATCTGGGGGCACTGCAACTGGCACGGCGGCTACGTGAGCGTACACGTCAGTCACTACAACTCGTTCAATCGAACCAATATCAACAACCCGAATTGGAATCACAACGTCGATCACCGCAAGGGCGTGCCGTACAAGGACAAGGCCGTGGCGCAGCAGTACAACCGCGGGACGAACGATCAGGCTGCCAAATCGCGCGAGGAATTCCGCGGTCGCGCGGATGCCGGGCGCGCGGAATTGCAGGACGGGGACCGCAGTCCGTCGCAGAACCAGGCCGATCGCGGGCAGGCACAAAATCGTGCCCAACAAACCGATCGCGACCAGGTGTCGCAACGGGCGTCCACGACGCAAAACCAGGCCAGCAGCAGCCGGGAGTCGAGCTCGGGCGGATTCTCGGGCGCCAGCAGCGGCGCATCGACGCGCGCGGCCAGTGCGCGCGGGAGCGCCAGTCGTGGTGGTGGAGGCGGTGGTCGCGGTGGCGGTGGTCGCCGTTAAATGATCTGCCCCTGGAATCCCTGCGAGAAAAACATGACACGCACACACATGATTCAATTTCTGGCCGCGGCGCTCTTCGTTGCACTGGCACCGCTCGGAGTATTGGCGCAGAACACTACGCCCGCCAATGCCCCATCCGCAAAAGCCCCGACTGCAAATGCCTTGGTGCAGAAATCCTTTGCCTCGCCGGAGGCGGCCTGCAAGGCGCTTGCTGATGCGGTCCGTGCCCAGGACGCGCAAGCGCTGCTCGCGGTCGTGGGGCCCGCTTCCAAGAGCTGGCTATTCAGTGGAGACGCGGTGGCTGATCGTGACGACTGGGCGAAATTCCTAGCCGCCTATGACAAGAAGAACGGGATCACCCTGGAGGGTGACACCAAGGCCGTGCTGATCGTCGGTGACGACGACTGGCCCTTCCCCGCGCCGCTCAAGAAGCAGGGCGACGGGTGGGTGTTTGACGCCGCAGCGGGGCGCGAGGAGGTCACCAACCGGCGCATTGGACGTAACGAGCTCGACACCCTGCAGACGCTGCTGGCCATCGTCGATGCCCAGCGCGAGTATGCCGCTGCGGACCCCAATCAGAGCGGTTTCAATGCTTACGCGCGCCGGTTCATATCTTCTGCCGGCAAAAAGGACGGCCTGTACTGGCCGACGCCGGCCGGTACCGCACCGAGTCCGCTGGGACCGTTGGTGGGTGCGGCTACCCAGGAAGGCTATCGCCTGAAAGCGGGGCAGGGTAAACCGCAGCCCTACCACGGTTACTACTACCGCATGCTCACGGCGCAGGGCAAGGAGGCGAACGGCGGTGCTTACGGCTACCTCGTGAATGGCAGGCTGATCGGTGGTTTCGCGGTCGTCGCTTATCCGGCGAAACACGGCGTCTCCGGTGTCATGACGTTCGTCGTTAACCACGATGGCACGATCTACCAGAAGGACCTGGGGAACGCCACCGAGACCGAGGCCGGTAAGATGGTGCGTTTCAATCCCGACAAGACGTGGAACAAATCGCAATGACGAATAAACATCGCTCGATCATCCGGGTCTCGAGTCGAGGCCGGTGGCAATTCCAGTTTGACCGTGATACGGCGGCAACGGAGGGGGCACGCCGACCGGCCGCCAGTTTCGCGTTATCCTGATGTCGCAACGAGCCAAACCGGACCGGACAATGATGATGAAGGCGATTCGGGCACGACTTCAAACGATCTGGCAGATGCGCCGTGCACGGCGTCTGGCAGCGATCGCCGTCGTCGTGGTGGCGCTGTACGGCGCACTCGGGTTCTGGGTCGCGCCCGGCATTGTGCGTGAGCAGATCGTGACGCGCGTGTCGGAGGCACTCGACCGGCCGGTGACGCTCGATGCGGTGCGCATCAATCCCTATGCGCTGTCGCTCACCCTAAGCGGCTTTGCGGTCAGTGAACGCGACGGTAGCCCGCTTCTGGCCTTCGATAAGCTGCACGTGAACCTGAGCAGCAGCTCGCTGCTGCGCTGGGCCTGGACGTTGTCCGAGATCCGCCTGCTGCGCCCGCGCGTGCAGCTGGTGCTCGCGGCCGATGGTGGCCTCAACCTGGCCGCGCTCGGCCCGGCCTCGGCGCCTCCGGGCAAAGACCAGGAACCAGCGCGTGGATTGGTGCGTCTGGCCATCGGGCAGCTTGCCGTTATCGATGGCCAAGTCGGCTTCGAGGACCGGCGGCAGCGCGAGCCGGTGCACCGCAATGTCGATGCGATCAGTTTCACGCTGCATGATTTCAGCACGCTGCCCGAGGATGAGGGGGAGCACAGTTTCAGTGCCGTCACCGACGCCGGCGAGCGCCTGCAGTGGCGCGGTGAAATTGGCGTCAACCCCCTGCAATCCACCGGGCGGCTGGCGCTCAGCGGGATCGGGCTAGCCCAGATCGCGCCCTATATTCTGCCGGACAGCGTGCGGCTGACCGCGGGCACGCTCGATATTGAGACCGACTACAGTCTGCGCATTGCACCCAACGACAACGAATTCGCTCTCAGTGCCGGGCGCATCAAGCTGAACGCGGTGCAGGCACAGGTCAACACCACCGTGTTAACGCCGATCAACCTCGACATCACGCCAATCACGTTGCGTTGGCGCGGGCTGGCGACCAAGCCCGGACAACGCGCCGAGGTCGCACTCGAGCTGGTACCGAACGGTGCCGGGCGCATCGCGTTGCAGGGTAACCTCGGCTTCGATCCGCTCGCCGCCGATCTGCGCGTGAGTGTGACGGATGTGGCGCTCGCGCCGTTTCAGCCGTTCATCGAGCCCTATGCACGTGCACGTATCGAGCGCGGGGCGCTTACCGTCAACGGCATGCTGGTGCTGCGCGATGCCAAACCTCTTGATGTGCGCTTCGAGGGGACGGCCGCGATCGCGGATCTGTCGATCGCCGACACGCAGAGCGCGCAGACCTTTGTCCGCTGGCAGCAGCTGGGCGTCGAGCAGCTGCGCTACACCAGCCGTCCCGCGGCACTTAGCATCGCACGTATCCGCGCCGACCGGCCGTACCTGCGTCTGCTGATTGGGCCGGACCGCATCACCAATCTGCAACACATTCTCGCTGTGGGCGGTGAACGGCCGGCGGCAACGGCAACGCCAGCGGCCAACAAAACGCCTGCTGGAGGGACCGCGCTGCGCACACGTATCGGAGTTTTCGCCGTTCACAATGGTTCGACCAATTTTGCCGACCACTCGCTGCAACCCAATTTCGAAACCGGCATTCAGCAGCTCAACGGCACGGCCAAAGGTTTGTCGTCGGAGCAGCTGGCGCGCGCCGAGGTCGATATCAAGGGCAAGGTGGATCAGTATGCCCCGGTCACCATCCAGGGCCAGATCAATCCGCTGGCCGAGGATGCCTTTACCGATATCGGGTTGCGCTTCGAAGGCATCGAGCTCACCACCTTCACGCCGTACTCCGGCAAGTTCGCCGGTTTTCGCATCGACAAGGGCAAGCTCAATCTCGATCTGCACTACAGGCTCTCGCAGAAGATCCTCAGGGGTGACAACAAGGTCGTGATCGATCAGCTCACCCTGGGCGAGCAGGTCGACAGTCCGGACATGCTGCACTTGCCGATCCGGCTCGCGATCGCGTTGCTCAAGGATTCGCACGGTGTGATCGACATCGACCTGCCGGTGCGTGGCGATCTCAACGACCCCGACTTCCGCTACGGCGCGCTCATCGGCAAGGCCATCGTCAATCTGATCACGGGTATTGCCACGGCACCGTTCAAGGCGCTTGCCAATCTGATCGGCGGCAGTGCCGAGGAAATGAGCCAGGTGGCATTTGTACCGGGGAGCGACGAACTTCAACTCGCCGAGCAGGAAAAGTTGCGCAAGCTGTCCGCTGCACTCGTCGAGCGGCCGGCGCTGCGACTCGAAATCCGCGGCACTGCCTCGCCCGAGCAGGACCGACGCGCGCTGGCCGAACAGATGTTGATGAAGAAGGTGCGCGGCGCCTCGAAGGCGACCAGTCCTGAGCCGCTCGGTTGGCTGGAGCGGCGGCGTCTGTATGCGCTCTACCGCGAAACCTTCAAGGCCGATCCCGACGACCTGTTGCCACCGCCCAAGCCCGGGGAGCGCCGCACGAACGACCAGGAGACTGTCCTGCTGGTGGCGACGGTGAGCGAACGTCTGCTGGCAACGATGCCGGTGACCGACGATGCCTTGCGCACCCTGGCGCGTGCGCGGGCCAACACGGTCAAGGTATTCCTGCTCGAGCAAACCGGAATCGGCGCCGAACGTCTTTATCTGCTTGAGGTCGATACCATGGCCAAGGGCACGGACAGCACGGTCGCTACATTGCTAACGCTTCAGGCGGTTTGATCTGTCGTGCGTTTCGATGCCGATACGAATCCAAGGTAGCTGCGTTCGTAGCGGACAACACACACTAATTGTTCAGCGAGGGAAGCTCTGAACAAGTGCGTCGGCATGACGGTAAAAAGAACTTGTTCAGAGCATCCTGAAAGGAAGCAGGCCCACTTGCACAGGGTGGTACGATGTTTTGCTTTTGCAGTTGCCTCGGATAACATCGTACTGAACAACAGAGTGCATTAATGCGATATGGCCGAAAACCAGCGCGACCTTACTCGTACCGTGTTCTCGGTGCTGTTTATCGGCGTTCTGATCGGTGTCGCATTCTGGATACTGCAACCGTTTCTCGGTGCCATCGTCTGGGCGACCACGATCGTGGTCGCCACCTGGCCGATATTGCTCGCGGTACAGGCCAGACTGTGGGGCAGTCGCGCACTGGCGACGACAGTGCTGACAATCGGCCTGCTGATCGTCCTGGTCGTACCCTTCACACTCGCCATTGGCACGATCGTCGCAAATGTCGATCAACTCTCGAGCTGGGCCAAGTTGCTGACAACGCTTCAACTGCCACCACCACCGCCGTGGTTGGGTGAGTTGCCACTGGTCGGCAGCAAGGCAGTCGAAGTCTGGCAGCAGTTCGCCAACAAGGAATTCGATAGTCTGATCGCGCATCTCGCTCCGTACGCTGGACGCCTGACACAATGGTTTGTCACCGAGGTCGGCAGCTTCGGCATGGTGGTGCTGCAGTTTCTGCTCACCGTCGTGATCGCGGCAATTTTGTATGCGCAGGGAGAACAGGCGGCGGCGCAGATTCAGCGCTTTGCGCAACGCCTCGCCGGTGCGCGCGGCGAAGTGGCGATAAGACTTGCCGGCCAGGCCATCCACAGTGTGGCGCTCGGTGTGGTGGTGACAGCGCTCGCGCAGTCGTTGCTGGGTGGCATCGGCCTCGCCTTGGCCGGCGTGCCGTTCGTTCCCATTCTCACCGCCTTGATGTTCATGCTGGCGGTTGCCCAGATCGGCGCCGTACCGGTGCTCGTCGTACCGGTGATCTGGCTTTTTTGGAGCGGGGATACTGGCTGGGCGATTTTTCTGCTGGTGTGGACCATCGTGGTGGGCGCCCTCGACAACGTGCTGCGCCCGATACTCATCCGGCGGGGCGTGGACCTGCCATTGCTGCTGATTTTCGCCGGCGTGATCGGTGGACTGATTGCATTCGGACTGATTGGCATCTTCGTTGGTCCGGTCGTGCTCGCCGTGGCGTATACCTTGCTCGAGGCGTGGATGAATGCGGGCGCAGTCGCTCGCAGCCCGGCGCGACGGACGAAACAGGCAAAATAGCCGTCTGCGAATCAAACAGCGAGTGATCGGTCAGGAGCAGTACGTGCGTGGCGCGCATCGACGCCCGCCTGGCGATGAGCCGGAATCAGGAGATCGTCGTCTACGTACACGGCTACCGCGTCAACTTCGACGAGGTGTCGGTAATGATGGGATCCTTGTCACATTACCTCGGTCACGGCGCCATGGTCACGTTTCAGTGGCCGACCGGCGAGAATTTCTGGAACTACTTTACCGACTGCCCGAACGCCGAACGCAACATCCCGGATATCGAGCGCCTGATCGCCTTGCTGGCCCGAACCCGCGCCGAGAACATCAATGTCATTGCCTACAGCTGTGGGTCGCCGCTTATGGCGCAGGTACTGGTGCACCTGCGTGCGTGCCATCCGCTGGAAACACGCGCCGAGCTGGCCAAGCGCTATCGTCTGGGCAATGTGATCTTCGTCGCCTCCGACATCGACCTCAAAATATTATCGCGCGATTACCTGCCGCCGATCATGGATCTTGCCCGACAGACCATCGTGTGCGCCTCGCGCAATGACGCGGCGCTCGGTTTTTCCAGTCTGCTCGCCGGCACCTCGCGCCTCGGCCGGCCCGATATCGCCGATCTCACCGTCGAGGATTTGCAACGCCTCGCGGCCGATCCGCGCCTGCAAGTCGTAGATGTTTCCGACGTGCGCGGCGCGCACGAGATGGGCGGCATGCGCGGTCATGGCTACTGGTATGCGAACGATTGGATCTCGACCGATGTGACCGTGTCATTGCGCAAGCCGATCCCGCCGGGCCAGCGCTGCCTGGTACCTGGGTCGAAGAAAAACATCTGGTATCTGCCCGAGGACCACGAGCAATGCCTCGCAAATCGACTGCTGAAGGCGTTTCCAGAGCTGCATTGACCCAGCGCACCGTGAGCCGAATCGGCCGACACACGCCGGCGCGCGCCGTTTTCGCCAGTTTTTGGCCCAGTGAAGACATGGCACCGTGCTTTGTATTTGTGCCAAGCAACATGCCGGTGTGTTTGATCGGCACAGCGGAGCGAGGTATATTCAACTCGGCGTTAAATTCGTGAGGGAGGCAGCGTCGCCGTTACGCCGCGGGCGACCAGAGGGACTATGCGCTCGAACCTGGAACAAAGCATTCGTGTTTTCCGCAGCGACTTCCTGGAGTCGCTGACCCATGTGCACCCGATCATGCCGCTGGTGGTGTGGTCACCGCTGGTTGTCGTGCTGTTGTGGCGCAGCATTGTCGTACATCAGATTCCGGGCACAGAGATCGCCGGCATGGCGGTACTCGGCGTATTGAGCTGGACGCTTATCGAATACGCCGCCCATCGGTTCCTGTTCCACTTCAAGGCGGAACATCGTATTACCAAGTTTCTGGTGTTCCTGTTTCACGGCATTCATCACGATGCGCCACAGGACAAGACACGCTTGGTGATGCCACCGGTTGGCGCCGCGATCATCCTGGCTATCTTGTGGTCGCTGTTTGCCCTGGTCATACCGTCACCGTGGATCGAGCCGTTCATCGCCTTCTTTGCGATCGGTTACCTGACGTACGACTACACACATTATGCGACGCACCACTTTCCGATGCGCAATCGCGTCGCACGCTACCTGAAGCACTACCACATGCAGCATCACTTCCAGATGCCGGACAGGCATTTCGGCGTCAGCTCGCCGCTCTGGGATTGGGTGTTCGGTACCAAATAGCGTTCGTCAGGTCCGGTACGATGTTGAGCCGGGTGGGCGGATGTGTCGCCGCCGTGTCGATGGCGCGCATCGCCATGGCCGGGTGCAATCAGCCCCGTTCCCTTCCCCGACAGATGATCAATCTTCAGAAGATTGCAGGTACTTGCTTACAACCGTGTCCGGATCGCACGCGCAAGGGGACGCGAACGCGTAACGGTTGGAGGTATATCGAGGAATAGGCGGCCGCCGTAGGATACGCGCGCCGTGCCCAGCAGGGGGTTGTCCAGCAGGGGGTTGTTGGACCAGACGCCCCGCACCCACCGCGGGTGCGGGGCGACTCCAAATTATCTGAACGAAAAGCCGATATCCAGCCGGACGGCCGGAACTTCGATGGTGGCCTTAGACGTATCAATCCACTGTTCTTGGAAAATACCGCGCAGGAAGAAGCCCGGTGCCAGGTCCCAGCGCAGGCCGAGCCCGGCGTTGTAGCTGAAATTGCTCGACGAGTAGGTGGGCTGATAGGAATTACAGACATAACCCCACCACGGATCGTACCAGCATTGGCCGGTGGATGGGCCGGTAGGGATATTGGTGTCGATGAAGCTCGAGCCGATACCGCCCATCACGAAGGGGGCAATAGCGCCGTCGGTCAAGTAGTAGGTCAGATTGAGCGCGATGGTACTCGCGTACATCGTCCCGTAGTAGGTGCCCGGCGCGCCGAGGTTGTTGATATACGTCGCGTTGTAATTGGCATTCGCCCAATTGATGTCCATCGCCAGGGCGAGCTTGTTGGTCAAGTTATAGCCGATGCCGAAGCCCCAGCCGAGGGTGCTGTTGATGTCAACGGATGTGTCACCGGTGCCATTGAGGTTCATCCCGTCCATGTAGCGCATTTGGACAGTGAAATCCCATTTCCCCTCACGCGGGCCCGGGTCGTAGGCCAGCGCCTCACCCATGGGCAGGATTAACAGCAGCAATGTGCCCACTACCGCCAGTATCGAGTATTTCCGGGTCATGTGCTTCTCCTCGTTGTTGTGTTGTTAAATCCAAGACGCGAATCAGGATACTCCAGTCAATGTGGATTTGGGAATGGGTCGGTGTCCAGCGATGCGGTACAAAATTTTATTGAAAATTCGCATCTAAACGTGCATCGTTACAGGATGAAGTCGCCGTGGTCAAACACGGCGGTAGCTGCCACTACGCTCGCAGTATTTGCCGCCCGGATCCTCATTCCAGTTCTCCGCACCTCGTTCGGAGCGTCGCGGTGGTGCTGTCGTTGGACACGCCATGACGCATCGGGACAACACCGGGCAACAATTCGGGCTCCATGAATGCGTCGCTCATGGCGGCATTAAGAAACAGTCTGCGCCGGTCTCGTCGCTCAATTCTCGAGGAGGCCATAGCCTGGTTGAACTCTTGCGATTCGCCCCGTCCATCACGGCAGGATCGGTTGCGGGGCAACGGACCCGGAGAGTGTCACTCTTTCAGTCCAACCAAAGATTTCCCGCACACGTGCTGTTGAAACAAGCTACGGCATTGAACTTACTGCAGGCTCGTCATCATGATCAGAGGCGTACACAATTCTCGTTAGCGTTGCATTGGGGATGAGGTGACGATGAGCAAAGCAAAGATGCAGGACCAGTTGATCGCGACCTTGCAACATCTGGGCCGCCGCTACACCAGGCACCGATACGCGGTCCTTTTTTATTCATTGTTGCTGACGCTCGCCGCCGTGCCATTGCTGGCTGCGTTGGATCACGATACCGACCTGATCCGCGTGCCGCTCGCCTTTGATTTGATTTTCGCGGTACTCTGTCTGCATCACGGGATGGGTCGCCGTTACCTGCTGATCTTGACGATTTCCGTCGTAACGGTCGCGCTGGCCGCGGATGCTATCGTTCACCCGCTGCTCTCGGCCGTGGTCCCGCCAATGATGTCCGTTATCGCATTCTTGACTGCTGCCAGTGCCGTGCGGTTTGCCATGCGCGCGCGTGCTGTCGACGTTGAGCATGTGTACGCGGGTCTGAGCGCCTACCTGCTGGCCGGCGTATTCTTCGGGGTCTTGCACTGGCGGGTGGATCATGTCTGGTCGGGATCCTACGGCGGTACCGGTGGTCGCTTTTCGCTGACCAGCGCGATCTATTTCAGTTTTGTAACGCTCGCCACCCTCGGCTATGGCGATCTGGTGCCGAAATCCGAGCTGGCGCGTGGCTTGGCCGTACTCGAGGCCGTCGCCGGGCAGCTCTATATCGCGGTGATGCTCGCGCGGCTGGTCAGCGCCCACGCGCAAAGCGCAAACAAGCGCAACAAAGACTGATTCGGGACGTTAGCATTTCAGTATTGCGTACGAAAAGAGAACCATTCGACCGGCCGCGCACCGGCCACGATGTGGAGGAGAGCATGCAGGTACTGGCCGGCGATATTGGTGGCACCACGACACGACTGTGGATCGCCCAGAGCGATGGGCACACGCTGCGCGTGCAGCGTGAGCAGCGCTTCGAGAGCCGGCGTTATCGCAGCCTTATTCTTATCCTGCAGGAGTTTCTTGCCGAGGATGACGGGGCGGCGATCGAGGCGGCCTGCTTTGGTATTGCCGGCCCGATCAGCTGTAGCGAGGGTGGCGAATACTGCAAAGTCACGAATCTCCCGTGGGAAGTGTACAGCCGTGAGCTGGTACGGATGCTGGATTTGCCGCGCGTGCGTCTTCTCAACGACTTTCAAGCGGTGGGCTACGGTATCGAGGCGTTGCGTGACGAAGATGTGGTGGTGCTGCAGGCGGGTCTGGCCTTGCCACACGCACCACGTGCTGTGCTCGGCGCCGGTACCGGTCTCGGGCAGGCCATACTCGTGTGGCAAGGCGATCACTACGAGGCCATCGCCACCGAAGGGGGACATGTCGAGTTTGGGCCGACCGACGATCTGCAACTAGAACTTGCGCGCTATCTGCTCAATACCGAGGGACATTCTTCTTATGAACTGATCCTCTCCGGACACGGACTGGTGAGACTCTACGGCTTCTTGCGCGCGCACGGCGTGGCCATCGAGTCCCCGTCGGTGGCGCAATCCATGCGCGAAGGCGATGCGGCCGCAGCGATCACACAAGCCGCCCTGGCCTTGCACGACCCGTTGGCGAACCAAGCCCTGGATCTGTTCGTGCGTATCTACGGCGCCCAAGCCGGAAACCTGGCGCTGTCGGCCGGCACCACCGGCGGTGTCTACCTGGCCGGCGGCATCGCGCCGAAAATCCTGCCCAAGCTGCGCGACGGCAGGTTCCTGCAGGCATTCCGCAACAAGGCCAATATGTCACCCTACGTGGCGTCGATCCCGGTGCGCGTGGTGGTGAATGAGTCCGTGGGGCTGATGGGTGCGGCCTTGACGGCCGGCCGGCTCGCAAACGGCTAAGTCTTCCGGTCAGTGATTGCGCGGACGATCGCTTGCCATCGGCGTTGACCGGTCGTCCCCAATACACAAACCATTGCTGGTTGTTCCTGGTTTGCGCAACCCGGTGAGTTTGGTGGCAAGCCGTGCGCAAACGCGCCCCAAGTCAAATTACGCCGATAAATATACATAAGGTCGTACGGTGCTGCCCAAGACTCCGGGTCAGAGAAATACACATATTTCAGCATCAACTCTTCCCCGGGAAAGGCTATTCTTGATACGCAGGGCCTTGCCTGTAACGTTCCGCGTGACGCGAATCTCTGACGGCTGTCTGGTTCAATCCACTTATGCGCAAGACTGAATCAACCGTGCCAGGCAGGAACAAGTTGCCCACCGGTGGCCAAGGTGCGGATGCGGTGTCTTCGAGCACCCGCCCGGTGGGTGCCGCCGATACCGAGATTTTCATCGGCCGCCAGCCGATTCTGAACAGCGATCAAAAGCTGTTTGCCTACGAGCTGCTTTTTCGCAGTTCCGCACAAGCGGGTGTTGCCGGCGTGACCGACGGTGTGCAGGCCACCAGCCGCCTGGTGATCAACACCTTCAATAACTTTGGCGTCGAACGGGTGCTGGGCGACAAGAAGGCATTCATCAATGTGTCCGCTCCGTTGTTGGAGAGTGATCTGCTGGAACTGCTCCCGGCTGACAAGGTGGTGCTCGAGGTCCTCGAGGATGTGCCGCCCACCGCCGAGACAGTCAGCCGTTGTCAGGCACTCAGGGCACTCGGGTATAAGTTTGCGCTGGACGACTTCGTTTATAAGCGCGAACTCGAATCGTTTTTGTCGATTGCCAGCTTTATCAAGTTTGACCTGCGTGCGCTCGGCGTCAGCGGCCTGAGCGAACAGCTGCGTCTGCTGCGTGGCCGCGGCATCAGTTTTATCGTCGAAAAAGTCGAAACCCGCAGCGAATTCGATTCCTGCCGGGCGCTGCTGATCAATTATTATCAGGGCTACTACTTCGCCAAGCCGCAAACCCTGCGCATGAAACGCATGGATCCGTCGACGCAGCAACTGATGCATCTCTTCAGCCTGGTCTCCGCCAATGCGGAACCGCAGGTCATCGATGCCAACTTCCGTCAGAATGTGGCGTTGTCCTATAACTTGTTGCGCTATATCAATTCCGTCGGCTTTGGCCTGATGCACAAGGTCGATACCATAAAGCATGCCCTGGTGCTGCTGGGGCATGCCAAGCTGGCGCGCTGGCTGACGCTGCTGATGTTCTCAAGCAGTGGCAGCAACCCCGCGCCACAGGCCCTGTTTCGCACCGCGTTGATCCGTGCCCGCCTCACCGAATTGCTCGGCCAGAAGCGGCTCCCGGCCGCGGAGCATGACCACCTGTTCATGTGCGGTATGTTTTCGCTGCTCGATGCCATGCTGGATACACCGCTGGTGGAAACGCTCAAGAACCTGAGTCTTCCGGATAAGGTGTCGTCCGCCTTGTTGTCTGGCCAGGGTGCATATGCGCCGTATCTCGCCCTCAGTTGCGCCTGCGAGGAAGGCGATCCAGCGCGTCTCCAGACGTTGGCCGGGCCGCTCGGACTGGGTCTGGACGATCTCTCGCGCCTCCAGATCGACGCCATGGGTTGGGCGGAAGAGGTGGCGAGCGCCGGTGGCGGCTGACGGTGGTTTTCGATTGCACCGACTGCGTGGCTGGTTTAACCTTGCGCGCCTGCCCGGGCCGCGGGCAGTGATGTTCCGGAGAGGTGTCCGAGCGGTTTAAGGAGCACGCCTGGAAAGTGTGTGTACGGGAAACCGTACCGAGGGTTCGAATCCCTCCCTCTCCGCCATTTAATACATGAAGGGTGCGAATGCACCCTTCATGTATTAAATGGCTGTGGAATGGGCATTCGAACCCGATTCAACAGCTCGAATCCCGCCGCACAGGGAGGTGCTAGTGCCGCGGAGCGCAGGATGCGCGAGAGCGGCCTCCCTCTCCGCCATTTCTATGGTTTTTTCAGATTCGTGTCTGCACGTTTACCCGCCCGCCGCCCGCAGGTAAACTCGCGTGCGGCGGAAAGCCAGAAGCGAATTCTGGTTCGCCGACGTAGTAAAATTTTATGGCGGCGAAGGCCGGTTTCCTTCGTGACGGAAGGTTGTGAACCCGGTCAGGTCCGGAAGGAAGCAGCCGCAGCAGCCATTCCGGGTGCGAGGAGCGGCCGGCCCGAGCCGCCACCCGACTATGTGAATTCAGGTCAACCATGCTGAGCGAATGTCCATGAGCTATCAGGTGCTGGCACGCAAGTGGCGCCCGCGCCGGTTCGCGGACCTGGTCGGGCAGACGCACGTGGCGCGCGCGCTCATCAATGGTCTCGATCACGACCGCCTGCATCATGCCTTTCTGTTCACCGGCACGCGCGGCGTCGGCAAAACCACGATCGCCCGCATCCTGGCCAAGTCGCTGAATTGCGAAGTCGGTGTCAGCTCGCAACCGTGCGGCGTCTGCCAGTCCTGCCGCGAGGTGGACGAGGGGCGGTTCATCGATCTCATTGAAGTGGACGCGGCCTCGCGCACCAAGGTGGATGACACGCGTGAACTGCTCGATAACGTGCAGTACGCACCGACCCGCGGCCGTTACAAGGTGTATCTCATCGATGAGGTGCATATGCTCTCGGGTCACAGTTTCAATGCGCTGCTCAAGACCCTGGAAGAGCCGCCGCCGCATGTGAAGTTCCTGCTCGCGACCACCGATCCGCAGAAATTACCGGTCACGGTATTGTCGCGCTGCCTGCAGTTTCATCTGAAGCGCCTGTCGCCGGAACAGATTGCCACCCAACTTGAGAAGATTCTGACCGCCGAGGACATCGCTTTTGACGCGGCTTCGCTCAAGCTGCTGGCGCGCTCCGCGGACGGCAGCCTGCGCGATGCCCTGAGTCTGCTCGACCAGGCGATTGCCTTCGGTGGTGGCAAGGTGAGTGAAGCGGAAGTGCGCGACATGCTCGGCAGCATCGACAACAGCGTGATTGAAGCCATTCTCGCCGGCCTGGCACAGACGGATGCACCGGGCCTGCTGGCGGCCGTGACCGATGCCACCGATCACAATGCCGATCCCGAAGGCGTGCTGAATGAAGTGCTCCTGGCCCTGCATCGGCTGGCGCTGCTGCAGGCGGCGCCCGAGGCGGAGATCGACGCCGATCACGCCGAGGTCTTGCGCGGCTATGCCGGCCGAATGACACCGGAAGATGTGCAGCTGTTCTATCAGATCGGTCTGCACGGTCGGCGCGACATCGCGCTGGCGCCGGATGCGCGCAGTGGCCTGGAGATGACCTTGTTGCGCATGCTGGCCTTTCGACCGGCCGCACCGACACCGGCATCGGCGACACGTGCCGCGGGTAGTGCGCCGGCGGGGCGACCGGCGGTGACGCCAACGGCGGGCGCCAGACCCATACCGCAGCCCGCGCCGATTGCTGAGGCACAAGCCCGAACGCCCGCCGTCTTGGCGGTGACGCCATCACCGGCACCCGCCGCCGCTGGCGACGCCTGGAGTGAGACAGTGGCCAAGCTCGGTCTGACGGGGCTTGCCCGTGAACTGGCGAACCAGTGCGTGCTCGATGCACGCGATGGCGACCAGCTCCGGCTGACGTTGGAGCAGACGTCCGCGCATCTGCTCAACAAGGAGCGCGAGGCCGTGTTGGCGCAGGCACTCAGCGTGCATTATGGTCGCCCCGTCACGTTACGCATCTCGCCCGGCAGTCCGCAGGCGGAGACACCGGCGCGCGAGCGCCAGCGTACCCAGAGCGAGCGTCAGCAAGCAGCGGTTGAGGTCATTATGAATGACCCGAACGTGCAGGCGTTGCAGGAAAACTTCAGTGCCCGGGTCGACGCCGGTTCCATCCGGCCGAAGACCTGACCCGGTAACCGACAACAGGCGAGGAACGATGAAAGGCGGATTGGGTAACATCATGAAGCAGGCGCAGGCGATGCAGGAGAATCTGCGCAAGGCCCAGGAAGAGCTGGCGCGTATCGAGGTCAACGGCAGCGCGGCGGGCGGATTGGTCAAGGTCGTGATGACCTGCCGGCACGATGTGAAGCGCGTGAGCATCGACCCGACGCTACTCCAGGACGACAAGGAAGTGCTCGAGGATCTGGTGGCCGCGGCCATGAACGATGCCGTGCGCAAGGCCGAGGAGACGACCCAGCAAAAGATGGCGGGTCTGACGTCCGGACTCGGCATCCCCGGCCTCAACCTACCGTTCTGACGGCGTGTCGGATTCACCTGCCATCGAAGGTCTCAAGCAGGCGCTGCGGCGACTGCCCGGGGTCGGCCCGAAATCTGCTCAGCGCATGGCCTTTCACCTGCTGGCGCGTGACCGCGACGGTGCCCGCCAGATTGCCGAAGCGCTGCGCGTGGCGCTGGAGCGGGTTGGCCACTGCCGGCGCTGCAACGACTTCAGCGAAGACGAAATCTGTCCGCTGTGTGCCTCGCCGCGCCGCGATCGATCGCTGCTGTGTGTGGTGGAATCGCCGGCCGATCTTTCCTCCATTGAACAGTCCAATGCCTTCCACGGACAGTACTTTGTGCTCATGGGGCGGTTGTCGCCGCTCGACGGCATCGGTCCGGACGAGCTCGGTATCGATCGACTCGAGGCGCTGCTCGATGAGGGCCAGGTGAAAGAAATCATTCTTGCCACCAATCTGACGGTCGAAGGCGAGGCCACCGCGCATTACATCAGTGAGCTGGCGCGCACGCGCGGCATCCGTGCCACGCGCATCGCCTACGGGGTGCCAGTGGGTGGCGAGCTTGAGTACACGGACCGCGGCACGCTGGCGCGCGCGCTGAGCGGTCGGCGCGACGTGTAAGCGTAAAAACAATCAAGACGTGCAAACCAGCAAACCATTCTGACGAGGAACATGGCATGCAATCGGTAGTCGGCTCGGACGTATTCTTTCTGCTCATGGGCGCCATCCTGGTGCTCGCTATGCATGCCGGCTTTGCGTTTCTCGAGGCTGGCACGGTGCGCAAAAAGAACCAGGTCAACGCGCTCATGAAAATCCTGGTGGATTTCAGCGTTTCCACCGCGGCCTATTTCTTTGTTGGCTATGCCGTCGCCTACGGGATTGATTTTTTCGCCGGCGCACCGGCGCTGTCGACCAAGAGCGGCCTCGAACTTACCAAGTTTTTCTTTCTGCTCACCTTTGCCGCGGCCGTGCCGGCCATCATCTCCGGCGGCATCGCGGAACGTGCGCGCTTCTGGCCGCAACTGGTTGCCACGGCGGTGATCGTGGGTGTCGTTTATCCGTTCTACGAAGGCATCGTGTGGGGCGAACGTTTCCATGTGCAGGCGCTGATCGAATCCGGCTTTGGTTACAAGTTCCACGATTTCGCCGGCTCGGTGGTGGTGCACGCCATGGGCGGCTGGATTGCGCTCGGTGCGGTGCTGTTGCTCGGCGCACGCAAAGGTCGTTATACCCGCGAGGGCCGGGTCATCGCCATTCCGCCGTCCAATATTCCGTTTCTGGCACTCGGTTCCTGGATTCTGGTGATCGGCTGGTTCGGCTTCAACGTCATGAGCGCACAGGGGCTCGACAAGGTGAGCGGGCTGGTGGCCATCAATTCAATCATGGCCATGGCCGGCGGTGTGATCGGCGGTTTGATTGCCGGCCGCAATGACCCGGGCTTTGCCCACAATGGCGCGCTGGCCGGCCTGGTGGCGGTGTGCGCCGGCTCGGATGTCATGCATCCGATCGGTGCGCTCGTGGTCGGCGGTGTGGCCAGTGTACTGTTTGTCGTGGTCTTCACGCTCGCCCAACATCGCTGGAAAATCGACGACGTGCTCGGTGTCTGGCCGCTGCATGGCCTGGCTGGTACCTGGGGCGGTATTGCCTGCGGCATCTTCGGCAGCCAGGCGCTGGGGGGTATGGGTGGCGTTTCGCTGCTGGCCCAATTTCTGGGAACACTTGGCGGCGTGGCGATTGCCCTGGTGGGCGGGCTGGCCGTGTACGGCCTGCTCAAGCGCTGGGTTGGCATCCGCCTGAGCGAGGAAGAGGAATATGAAGGCGCGGATCTCAGTATCCACAAGATCAGCGCCAATCCTGAGGAAGATATGACCCACTAACACGGAGTGCACAGGCATCGGAATAAAAGGGCGCCAATAGGCGCCCTTTTTTATTCTGACCCTCTCGGCAGGGTTGCCCCGGTGGTGCTCAACCGGACATGCCCGTACGAACGCGGGGCGCTGCGTGCGGACTTTTGCCAGTTAAAAAGCTGCTCATGGGCGCGAAACTTTCTGAAGTTCAGGCCTGACGGCCGCTGTCACCGATTTGCTCAAGAAGCACGGATGAAGTATCGAAGGCGCAGGTGGAGAATGCCGGCAGCGCCGCCAACTCCATTGAGGATCTCAATGCCGCCGTCGAGGTAATCGCACAGTGCGCGGAGGGTGCCGTCACGGCCGCGGACGAGGCCAATGCCATGTCCGATCACGGCCAGCGCGTGGTGGCGGGCGCGGTGCAGGGCATTCACCAGGTGGCGACCACCGTAAGCGAGGCCGCTGGTCTGATTATCGCGCTCGGTCAGCGTTCCAAAGAGATCGGCCAGATTATTCAGGTCATCAACGATATCGCCGAGCTGACCAACCTGCTGGCGCTCAATGCCGCGATCGAGGCGGCACGTGCCGGCGAGCAGGGTCGCGGCATTGCGGTGGTGGCGGACGAAATGCGCAATCTCGCCGGGCGCACCGCCGGAGCGACGGCCGAGATCCCCAGCATGATCAAGACCATTCAGTCCGAAACCGGCAGCGCCGTGTCTGCCATGGAGAATGGCAGCCGCCAGGTGGAAGGTGGTGTGGAACAGGCGAACCAGGCCATGCAGGCGCTGCAGCAAATCAACGGTAGCGTAAAGCGCGTGGTGGAAATGATTCAGGGCATTGCCGCGGCGACGCGCTCACAGAGCCAGGCGACCGATACGATCACGATTCGCGTCGAGAAAATCTCGGAGATGGCTAAGGACAACAGCCTGCACATTGATCAGACGACCCATGCCTCGCATGACCTGCACACGCTGTCCGCATACTTCCAGAAGCTGGTAAGTCGCTTTCAAGTGCGAGCACCGCTACGCACCGTGCAGCGCGTTGATCTTGGCGGCGCAAATAAAATCGTTCTCCGAGAGCCCGCTCACGGAATGGGTGCTGAACCGTACTCGGCAGCGGTTGTAACCGACCTCGAGGTCTGGATGGTGGTCCTCGCGATGTGCAACCCAGGCCAGCGCATTCACAAACGCAATGGTTTCGTAATAGTTGGCAAATTTCCAGGTGCGGGTGATCTCGTTGGCCGTATCATTCAACGCCCAGCCGGGGATTTCGCGCAGCAGCAATTCGGCCGCGGCGCGATTCAGTGCCGCCTCACCAACACGTGGCTTACAGGACATGGCAAGCAGCTTCGTCATGGCTGGGGCAATCCGTGTTATTTGAACTTATAAAACGATTCGTCCAGATACTTCACCACGTCATTGACCTGATCGCGGTCGAGTTTCACGCTGGTCTGACGCACGCAGTTATTCACTTGGCCGATCAAGCCCTCAACGCTCTGCACTTTCCGGTCGGCGCGCGTGTAGACGCTGGTGTCATGACAGGCAACACATTGCTTGTCATGCACTGCCTTGCCTTTCGCGGCGTCGCCCGGTAGCAGTGCGGCTTGCACGCTGCTGGCGACCAGGGTGAGGGACAACAAAAGAAGCGCGGCTTTGTTCATTCTAATTTCTCCATGTGTGGGGGTTACGTTACGCCAGCGATTGCAAATGTGCGATACGCAGCGACGCCGGCGGGTGCGAATCGTAGAACGCCGAGTACACCGGGTCCGGGGTCAGTGTGCTGGCATTCTCGCGATACAGCTTCACCAGTGCACTGATCATCGGCTTGATGTCGGCCTGATCCGCGGCATAGGCGTCGGCCTGGTATTCATGGCGGCGCGAGCCCCAGGCCATGAGCGGCTGAAAGAAGAAGGTGAACACCGGCCCGGCCATAAGGAACAGAATGAGTGCTGCATGTGCCGAGGCGGTGGAGATCCCGAGTCCCTGATAGAACCAGGGTTGCTGGATGAGCCAGCCGAGCAGTGCAAGCCCGGCGAGACTGATGGCGAACAACATCACGAGTCGCTTGATGATGTGACGGTGGTGAAAATGTCCGAGCTCATGTGCCAACACCGCCTCGATTTCCGGGCCGCGTAGGGTTTTGAGCAGGGTGTCGAAGAACACCACGCGCTTGTTGCGCCCAAAGCCGGTGAAGTAGGCGTTGCCGTGTGCCGAGCGGCGCGAGCCATCCATAACGAAAATGCCGCGGCTGCGGAAGCCGGTACGCCGTAGCAGCGACTGGATGCGCGTCTGCACACTGCGATTCTTAAGCGGTGTGAACTTGTTGAACAACGGCGCAATGACGGCCGGGTAGGCCCAAATCATCAGCAGCGTGAAGCCCGACCACAGTAACCAAAGGTAGAACCACCACAGCGTGCCGGCGGATTGCATGAGCCAGAGCGCCGCGAGCGCGAGTGGTGCGCCGATCACAAACAGGAGTAGGGCCTGCTTGAGGAGATCGGCGATAAACAAGGCGGGCGTGGAGTGATTAAAACCGAAGCGCTGTTCAATGACGAAGGTCTGATAGACGGTCGCCGGCAGATCGAGCAGGGCGCTGATCAGAAAAACGCTCAACAGAAACAGCGTGCCGGTGACCAGTTCTCCGAATCCCGCCACCCGCCAGTTTTGGTCGAGAAATTCCAGACCTCCGCCGAGCGTCCAGCCGACCAACAGCAGCGCATCGATCGCACCCGCCACCATCGCGAAGCGCGTCTTGGCCACGGTGTAGTCCGCCGCCTTGCGATGTGCCTTGAGCAGGATTTTGCCACGGAACGGTGCCGGTACCTGGCGACGATGGCCGAGTACATGCCGGATGTGGCGGCGCGCCAGCCACAGGCGTGTCAGCATTGTGCCCGCGAGCAGGATCAGGAATATCTGGGTGAAGAGCGGTGTGGACATGGTTCTCCGGGTAAGAGGATGTGGCTGCGTGTTATCATGTATTAAAAATGATTCTAGTTGCAACCAGCCGCACGCCCAAACTAAGGGAAGACCCATGCCGCAAGATCCGAACGCCCTGATCTGGATAGACCTGGAAATGTCAGGGTTAAACACCGAAATCGACAAGATCATCGAGATCGCGACCATCGTCACCGACAGCCAGCTCAACATCCTCGCCCAGGGGCCGGTGCTGGCCGTGCATCAGTCGGAGGAAGTTCTGAGCAAGATGGACGAGTGGAACACCCGTACCCACGGCGGCAGCGGTCTCACCCAACGCGTGCGCGAATCCACCCTGAGCGAGGCCGATGCCGAACGCGAGACGTTGGAGTTTCTCCAGCAGTACGTGCCAAAGAACAAGTCACCACTGTGCGGTAACAGCATCTGCCAGGACCGTCGCTTCCTGGCGCGCGGCATGCCGTTGCTCGAAGCGTATGTGCACTACCGCAATCTCGACGTGAGCTCGATCAAGGAATTGGTGCGCCGCTGGAAGCCGGAAATTGCCAATGGCTTCGATAAGAAGAACACCCACAAGGCGCTGGACGACATCCTGGAGTCGATTGCCGAGCTGAAGTATTACCGGGAGCATTTCTTCAAGTGACCCTCGCGCCTTGGCGCAAGGGTCATCCCGGCGAAAGCCGGGATCCAGGGTTCAAGTGGAATCGCCTGCGGCGATACTGAACAGCTGTAGGGTGCGCTTGCGCACCGTGTCGTATCGCCTGCGGCGATACTTGAAAGGCTAAGGTGCCGCTCGCCGCGCGGCGGCGGGTTACTTTCTTGTCGCGACAAGAAAGTAACCAAAGAAACGCCCACCCGGTCGCTCGCCGGCCTTCGGCCGGTTCCCTGCGCTCCTCGCTTAAGCCGGGCGCTGCGCAACTCGCCCGAATCAAAAAACGATTCGGGCTCAAACAGTGCTCGCGCACTGCTCCGGCTTAAGCTGCGGTGCTCGGCGAGCTCCGACGGGGGAACTCCAACTCCAACAACATTTGATAAGCGTCTGGAGCTAAGTCTGCTTGAAGTGTTCGCAATATTTGGTAACAACTTCCTCTATTGTGGCGTAGTCAGCGATAACTTGAGCATGGAGGAATACTGGCCGCGCGTCTTCGCCGACGGAATGGACAAACCATGGACTCGGCCGACCCAGGCGCTCTTGCTGGTGCAGAATGTCTCCATATATTTCTAGATCCTTATACTCGGTGAGATCTAATCTCTGTAGTTGAGCTTCAAGCTCAAGGTACTTATCCCTATCTGCGGGGCTAAAGATCGACGGGGGAACGTACAGAGGTATCCGATGCGCGAGAGCATCGCGGTAGTTCTTAGAATAGTCGGAGTACCAGTCGCTCAATCGGTCTGACTGTAAATACGCGCGAAGCGCCTCGGGTAAACGTTTTTGGGTTTCTATCTGAAATAGACCGACATCATTTCGCTCTTGTTTTCCAAGTTTCCGTTGGCCGAGTAGATCATGTTCGAAGACAAACACCCATCCCAAGTTGTCAAATAGCCCCGAGGTGTTGACGAAGAAAGCATGTAAATTGATTCCGAGATCGGTCAACGCAGGTCGCGATAGGTGTTCAGTTTGTCCGATCGGAAAGATGTGGAAGATATTTTCTAGGCACCGCGTAACGGTATTTACGCGCCGTGATGCTCCTTGCATCAAATACTCTTTGGCTTTCTCGTTCGTGAGTTTCGAAAACAGTATCCCGAGTCGACGTAGTAGCTCGAAGCGTGTTGTGCCGATGTTCTCGTATTTCGCTGTGATCTCTTTCAAAGAGCGTTCGTCGTAGAACATGTCATGAACCTCTAGAGTGCAAGCGTGATCGTTATTGTCCTATTGTGCGTAGGATGGGTGGATCGATAGCGTAACCCATCAACATGTGTGGATCGTTGAGTTACGCGCTGCGCGTTCCACTCACCCTACACGTTTTGTTGCGTCAGCGCCCACGCCACATGCTCGCGCACCAATCCCGAAGGATGATCCGCCCGTGTTCTGAGCGAAGCCGTCACGGCATCACTGTGTGGCGCATTGCCGAGCGCTACGGCGATATTCCGTAGCCAGCACTCGTAACCGATACGCCGAATCGCCGAGCCTTCGGCCTTTCTAAGAAACTCTTCTTCGCTCCAGGCAAACAGCTCCACAAGCTTCGGTGCATCAAGGCCGTGGCGTGGAGTGAAGTCCGGTTCCTGTGTCGGCTGGGCAAACTTGTTCCAGGGGCAAACCAGCTGGCAGTCGTCGCAGCCGTAGATGCGGTTACCCATAAGCGGCCGCAGCTCGACCGGTATCGACCCGCGCAGTTCAATGGTGAGATAGGAAATGCAGCGGCGTGCATCGAGCTGGTAAGGTGCAATGATGGCCTGGGTCGGGCAGATGTCGATACAGGCCTGGCAGGTACCGCAATGGTTGGAAGCAGGCGCATCCACCGGCAGCGGCAGATCGGTATACAGCTCGCCGAGAAAGAACCACGAGCCAGTATCACGTTGTATCAGGTTGGTGTGCTTCCCGAGCCAGCCGAGCCCGGCTTTTTCGGCAAGCGCTTTCTCCAGTACCGGCGCGCTGTCGGTGAAGGTGCGGTAGCCGAACGGCCCGACGCGCGCGCTGATCTGGTCGGCGAGTTTCTGCAGGCGGGTGCGCACCACCTTGTGGTAGTCGCGCCCGAGCGCGTAGCGCGAAATCATTCCGAGTTCCGGACTATGCAGCAACTCGTCGGCCGGCGTCGCCGTGCCGGGCAGGTAATCCATGCGGACGGATATCACGCGCAGGGTGCCGGGCACGAGTTCCGCCGGGCGGGTGCGGCGCGTGCCGTGTTGCGCCATGTAGTCCATCTCGCCGTGGCGGTTGGCAGCCAGCCAGTTGAGGAGATGGGTTTCGTGTTTGTCCAACGCGGTATCGGCAATGCCGACCTGCTGGAAGCCAAGTGCGCGGCCCCACGACTTGATGTCGCGGGCCAGGGCGGAGTAGTCGACTTGAGCGGTTTGAGCGTGGTGCATCTGCCACTATGATAGCCGCATGGATCATTTGCCCGAAGCCCTGTTCCGTGCGGCCGACACTCGTGCCGCCGACCAGCACGCTGCCAGCGAGTATGGCCTGGGGGGTGGAGTATTAATGGAGCGCGCCGGTCGCGCGGCATTCGACTTGTTGCGCGAGCGTTTTCCACGTGCCCGCCGTATCGCGGTAGTGTGCGGTCCCGGCAACAATGGCGGGGATGGCTATGTGCTGGCGCGTCTGGCCAAGGAGGCCGGCATAGCCGCGGCGGTTCTGTCTCCGGCAAATACCGCTGGACTCAAGGGCGATGCCGGGCAGGAGCCCAAGTGCCGCGAAGTACAAGGAAGTGCGAGAGCCGCCGCCGCGGCAGCAAGCGCTGCCTGGCGTAAGGCCGGCGGCGCGGTACAGGCATTTAGTGCCGAGCACCTTCAGGCGTGCGACGTGATCATCGACGCGCTGTTCGGCACCGGCCTGGAGCGCCCGCTGGAAGGCGCGTGGCGCGCCGCCATCGAGGCCATGAACGGCAGCGGCCGACCGATATTCGCCATCGACATTCCTTCCGGCCTGCATGCCGACACCGGCCGGGTAGTGGGCGCTGCTGTGCGCGCGGCGCTGACCCTGAGTTTTATCGGTCTCAAGGCCGGGTTATTCACAGGGCAGGGTCGGGAACACAGTGGTCTGATCCTGTTTGATGACCTCGGTGTTCCAGACGCGGTATTCACTGGCGTCACGCCGCTGGCGCGGCGCATTACCGAGCGAAATCTGCGCGGCCTGCTTGCACCGCGCGCCCGCCATGCGCACAAGGGCGACGCCGGGCGCGTACTGGTGGTCGGTGGCCAGCCGGGCATGCCAGGAGCGGTGCGGCTGACGGGCGAGGCCGCCTATCGCGCTGGTGCCGGCCTTGTTGTGCTCGCGACCCATCCCACGCACGCGGCGCTGATCGGCGCGGCGCGCCCGGAATTGATTACCTATGGAGTGAGTGACGCGCCGGCCATCCCGCCGCTGCTTGCCGGCGCGCACGCGCTCGCCGTCGGACCGGGCCTGGGGCAGGGCGAGTGGGGTCTTGCGTTGTGGCAGGCCGTGCTGGCGGCGGACAAACCGCTGGTGATGGATGCCGACGCGCTCAATCTGCTGGCCGCGCTTCCCAGCGCACGCGCGGACTGGGTGCTGACCCCGCATCCGGGCGAGGCGGCGCGCCTGCTGGGGGCGAGCGTCGCCGAAATCGAGGCCGACCGGTTCGCGGCGGTGCGTGCCATCGCGCAGCGCTATGGCGGCGTGTGCGTACTCAAGGGCAGCGGCACGCTGATCACTGCACGCGGTGCACCATCCATGTGGCTGTGCGACCGCGGCAACCCGGGCTTGGCCACCGGCGGCAGCGGCGATGTTCTGACCGGCGCGATCGCGGCATTACTCGCGCAAGGCCTCACACCGCTCGATGCCGCTCGTCTGGGTGTGTGGACCCATGCCAGTGCCGGAGATCGGGCGGCGGCGAGCGGCGAGCGCGGAGTGATGGCAAGCGATCTGCTCGTGCCGCTGCGCGAAACTGTTAATAGTATCGTCGCCCATGCTGGTTGAGCACACTGTTGCCACGCAGGCCGACACGGAGCGATTGGGTGCGGCGCTGGCCCCGCGACTGCGGGCCGGACTCATCGTGTTTTTGCATGGCGCACTCGGCGCCGGCAAGACGACCTTTGTCCGTGGCATACTGCGTGGCCTGGGATTCACCGGCGCGGTGAAGAGCCCGACCTATACATTGGTGGAACCGTATCAGCTCGCCGGTCTGACCGTTTATCACTTTGACCTCTACCGGCTGAACGACCCGGAAGAACTGGAATTTCTCGGCGTACGCGATTATCTTGAGGGCAACGGTGTCTGCCTGGTGGAGTGGGCCGAGCGCGGTGCGGGTGTGTTGCCGGCGCCGGACGTGGACATCACAATCGAGACGACGGGCAGGAGCCCAAGTGCCGCGAAGCACATGGATGTGCGAGAGCGGCGACAGGAGGAAGGGCGCGTGGTGCGATTCACAAGCCGCACGGAAAATGGCGCGGCATTGCTACACGGCTTGGCATGAAACGCACAAGCCTGTGGGCATTAATTGCTTTTCTGCTGGCTCCATTGTTGTGCACGGCTGCCCCCGTGTCGGTACACAACCTGCGATTGTGGCAGGCCCCGGATAACACACGCCTGGTCTTCGACCTGAGCGGTCCGCTCGAGCATCGTCTCAGCACACTCAACGACCCCGAGCGCATTGTGATCGAGATGAGCAATGCGCGCCTGCAGGATGGTCTTGCCTCGCTGGATGTGAGCCACTCGTACATCGCGGCGATTCGCGCCGCCGAGCCGGCGGATGGCAAGCTGCGCATTACGCTCGAACTCAAGCGCCCGGTGCGACCGAAGAGTTTCGTGCTCAGGCCCGCAGGCCAGTATGGCCACCGTCTGGTGATCGACCTTTACGACGAGGTTGTCGCCAAGGCCCTGCCCAGCCCCGAGCCGCGTGCCGCGCCTCCAGCGCGGCAAGTCTTGGCGCCGAGCGATCTGATCGTGGCAATTGACGCCGGGCACGGTGGCGAAGACCCGGGTGCGATCGGTCGACGTTACCGCACACGGGAAAAAGACGTCACCCTGGCCATCGCGCGTGAGTTATTTAAATTGGTTGCGGCCACACCCGGCATGAAACCGGTGATGATCCGAGATGGCGACTACTATGTCGGCTTGCGCAAGCGTATCGACAAAGCCAGTGGCAATGACGCCGATGTTTTTGTCTCCATCCATGCAGACGCCGTTCCCGGCCGGCAAGCGCGTGGTTCCTCGGTGTATGCGCTCTCATTGCGCGGTGCTACCAGCGAGCAGGCGCGCGTCTTGGCGGACAAGGAAAACGCCGCCGATCTGATTGGCGGCGCGGACCTCGGCGAAGTGGATAGCATGACGCGCAAGGTGTTGGTGGATATGATGCAGACGGTGACGATCGGCGACAGCATGGTGCTGGGTTCGGATGTACTGTCGTCACTGCACGGCATCAGTTCCTTGCATCATGTGAGTGTCCAGCAGGCCGGCTTCATGGTGCTGAAGTCTCCAAAGATACCTTCGATTCTGGTGGAAACGGCATTTATCTCCAATCCCGATGAAGAACAAAAATTGCGCGATCGAGCCTTTCAGCGGCGCATTGCCGAGAGTGTTCTAACGGGCCTTAAACGTGCCATGCCACGATTGATTGCGCGGCGCGGCGCCGGCGGCGAATCGCTACAGGCAGTGGCGCCAGCGCCGCTCGCTCCGCCGGTGCAGTCGGCGCAGGCGGCACCGCCCGCTGCGCGCGAACACGTTGTGAAGCCGGGTGAGACCCTGTCTGCCATTGCACGGCTCTATGACATTCACGTCGATGCCCTGCGGTTCGTGAACGGTATCCAGGGCGACGACCTTGCTGTCGGAACGAAGCTGCTGGTGCCGGCGCGCGCCAGTGAGCTGTAGAGCCGCTGCCAGCAGCGGCAAACTGCGCTACACTTTCCGCGGCCGCGATGCTGCCTGCTCCATAAATCCAGAGTCCATTCGAGGAGACCTGCCGTGCATTCGATGTCCCTGAAACGCGTACTCATTGTTCTGACAGCGACCGTTGTTGTGGCGGCGGCCTGCAGCAAGAAGGACGAAGCACGGAAGACGGTCAACGGCGAAATGATCGTGAAGATCGGCCAGGTGTCGCCGCTTACCGGCCCGCAGGCACATCTGGGCAAGGACAACGACAACGGTGCGCACCTCGCCATTGACGAAGCCAATGCCCGTGGCGTCACGCTTGGCGGCCAGAAGGTGAAGTTCGTGCTGGTGTCCGAGGACGACCAGGCCGATCCCAGGACCGCGACCATCGTGGCGCAGAAGCTGGTGGATGCGCAGGTCAAGGGGGTGATCGGACATCTCAATTCCGGCGCATCCATTCCCGCTTCCAAGATCTATTACGATGCCGGCATCCCTGAAATCTCGCCCTCGGCCACGGCCATTAAGTACACCGATCAGGGCTTCAAGACTGCGTTTCGCACCATGACCAATGACCGCCAACAGGGCATGGTGCTCGGCGAATTCATGGTGAAGAAAATGGGCGGTAAGCGTGTCGCCATCATTGATGATCGTACCGCCTATGGCCAAGGCCTGGCAGACGAGGTCGAGAAGGCCGTCAACGCAGCGGGTGGCGAGGTGGTGGCGCGCGAATATACCTCGGACAAGTCGACGGACTTCAGTGCCATTCTCACCTCGATCAAGGGCAAGAATCCCGATGTCCTGTTTTTCGGCGGCATGGATCCGCAGGGTGCGCCAATGGCCAAGCAGATGCAGTCGCTCGGTCTTAAGGCGAAGTTTGTCGGCGGTGACGGCCTGCAGACGACCGAGTTCCTGAAGCTGGCGAGCGCCGCGGCGGAGGGTGTCACGGCCTCCTCGCCGGGGCTGCCCATCGACAGCATGCCGGGCGGCAAGGTGTTCCGCGACAAGTTCACGGCCAAGTACGGAGCCATTCAGAATTATGCACCCTATGCCTACGATGCGGTCACGGCCATGATCACCGCGATGGAGAAGGCCGGATCCGCGGAACCGGCCAAGTATCTGCCCGAACTGCCCAAGATCCGCTTCGCTGGCATCACCGGCGAGATAGGCTTCGATGCCAAGGGTGATGTGCTGGGTGGTGCGATTACCCTATATTGCGTCAAAGCGGGAAAATGGGAAGTGGTGGAAACCGTTGTGAGCGGCGCAGCCCCTAAAAAATAACCGCTCCTCTGGCTCGGTCAAGGTGCCTGTCCGGTTGACCCTCGGGCCAACCTGAGTTTGGAAAGCAAGCTTGCACAAAATAGAAGAAGGCAAGCCTGCACAATTATATCCATAAGCATAGAAAGCGGGCCTGCACAAAAATATCCATACGCAGAAGGCAAGCCTGCACAATAATCTTCATAAGATAGAAGCAGGCCTGCACAAAAATATGCATAAAATTAATGTTTCCGCCGGTTCTGACGGCAAGGCGAGCGCGTGGATATTTTCCTGCAACAAATCGTGAATGGCCTGGTGCTGGGCTCGATCTATGCGCTGATCGCGCTCGGCTACACCATGGTGTACGGCATCCTTGAACTCATCAATTTTGCGCATGGCGAAGTGACCATGATTGGCGGCATGGTCTGTATTGCGATACTCCAGGCATTGCTGCCGTCCGGAAGTGTGCCGATAGTTGTGGCAGTGGCCCTCGGCGTCGGCGGCGCATTGCTCGTGTGCATGTTGCTGGGGCTTGTCATTGAGCGCGTGGCCTATCGTCCACTGCGGCGTGCACCGCGACTGACCGCGCTGATCACCGCGATTGGTGTGTCGATCGTGTTGCAAAATATCGCGATGCTGATCTGGGGCAAGCAGTACGTGAGCTTTCCGGAGGTGATCGCCATCAGGCGCTATGAGTTTGCCGGTGCCCACATTACCAATGTGCAAATCACCATTGTCCTGCTCGCTTTGCTGTTGATGCTGGCCTTGCTGGTGCTCGTTTACAGAACACGGCTTGGGCGGGCGATGCGTGCCACGGCCCAGTCCCCGGATCTCGCGGCGCTGATGGGCGTGAATCCGAACAGCATCATCGCCGTGACGTTCGTGATTGGTGCGGCGCTCGCCGCGGTCGCCGGTATCATGGTGTCCGCCTACTATGGACTGGCCCACTATTACATGGGTTTCCTGCTAGGCCTCAAGGCATTCAGCGCGGCGGTGCTGGGCGGTATCGGCAATGTTGCCGGGGCGATGCTGGGTGGAATTCTGCTCGGCATTGTTGAAAGTCTCGGTGCCGGATACATCGGTCCGCTAACGGGCGGTTTTCTCGGCTCGAACTATCAGGACGTGTTCGCCTTCTTTGTGCTAATTCTGGTGCTGGTGTTCCGGCCATCCGGTCTGCTCGGTGAGCGCGTCGGTGAGCGTGCCTGACATGCCCGCATCCTGGCGCCGTCGTTGGCAACACTTGCGGCACGACCGCCGCGCCGCGCTCCTCGCGTGGCTGGTGATGGCTGTCGTGCTCGTCCTGCTGCCTTTTGTCACCGGTGGATTGCTGGGACGCTCGTGGGTGCGCATCGTCGACTTTGCGCTGCTCTATATCATGCTGGCGCTCGGGCTCAACATTGTCGTGGGCTATGCCGGCTTGCTCGATCTCGGCTATATCGCGTTCTACGCGGTCGGCGCCTACCTGTATGCGTTGCTCGCGTCGCCGCAATTTGGACTGCACTGGCCGGTTTGGGCCATTCTGCCGCTGGGCGCGATGCTGGCGGCGGGATTCGGCGTGCTGCTCGGTGCGCCGACACTGAAGCTGCGCGGCGATTACCTGGCCATTGTCACGCTCGGTTTCGGTGAGATCATTCGTATCTTTTTGACCAATCTCAACGCGCCGATCAATATCACCAACGGCCCGCAAGGCGTCAGCCTCATCGATCCGATCGCCATCGGCGGCTTCTCGCTCGGCGAGACGCAGTCGCTGCTTGGCATAACGCTGCCGTCGACCTACACCTATTACTATCTGTTTCTCGCCTTGTCGCTGGCAATAGTGTTCATCTCCATCCGTTTGCAGGATTCGCGCATCGGCCGCGCCTGGGTGGCGATTCGTGAAGATGAGGTGGCCGCGGCCGCCATGGGCATCAATACCCGCAATGTGAAGTTACTCGCCTTCGCCATGGGGGCGAGTTTTGCCGGTGTGAGCGGCGGTCTGTTTGCCGGATTTCAGGGATTCATCAGTCCCGAAAGTTTTACGCTCTTTGAATCCATCATCGTGCTGTGCATGATTGTGCTGGGCGGCATGGGCAATATCGCGGGCGTGGTACTGGGCGCGTTGCTGATCACGATTTTCCCCGAGGCCTTGCGCTATCTGGGCGACGTGCAGCAGTGGCTGTTCGGACATGTACTGGTCGATCCAAACGATTTGCGTTTGCTGGTCTTCGGTCTGGCACTGGTGCTGGTGATGATCTTTCGACCTGCCGGCCTGTTGCCTTCGGTGCGCCGCCGGCGCGAGTTCAGCGCCGATGAAAGCGTGCTGTCACAGGAACAGGCTTCGCTGTATGACACGCGCCGCTAATCCGCCGTCAGCGCTCATGGATGCCGCTGACAACGTATCAGCAGGAGCGGTGCTCACGGTCGAGAATGTATCCAAGCATTTCGGTGGACTGGTGGCACTCGATCACGTGTCACTCGCGGTTCATGCCGGGGAGATCTTTGGTCTGATTGGGCCGAATGGCGCCGGCAAAACTACCCTGTTCAATGTCATCACCGCACTCTATGAGCCCGACAGTGGTGGCGTGCGCTTGCGCACACAGATGCTCTCCGGCCGCAAGCCGCATGAGGTGGTGCAACACGGGCTGGCCCGAACTTTCCAGAATATCCGCCTGTTTGCCAACATGACCGCACTCGAAAATGTGATGGTCGGTCGCCATGTGCGCACCAACGCCGGTGTCTTCGGCGCCATTCTGCGTGATCGCGCGACGCGTGCCGAAGAACAGGCCACGACGCGCCGCGCCCAGGAACTGCTCGACTATGTCGGCATCGGCAGGCATGCGCACCAGCTCGCCCGAAACATGGCCTACGGCGATCAGCGCCGGCTCGAAATCGCACGGGCACTGGCAACCGACCCGGTGGTGCTGGCGCTCGACGAACCGGCAGCCGGGATGAACCCCTCCGAGACCGAGAGCCTGATGACGCTGCTCTCGCGCCTGCGCGCCGACGGCGTGACAATATTGCTGATCGAACATGACATGCGGCTGGTGATGGGATTGTGCGATCGCGTGCTGGTACTCGATTACGGCAAGAAGATCGCAGAGGGCGCGCCGGCGGTCGTACGCGGCGATGCACGCGTCATCGAAGCCTATCTGGGCAGTGTGCCCACATGAACCTGCTCGACACACAGGCGCTGCACGTCGCCTATGGCAGTGTGACCGCCATCCGTGAGCTGAGTCTGTCGGTGCAGCAGGGCGAGCTCGTTTGTCTGATTGGCGCGAACGGTGCTGGCAAATCGACCACCCTCAAGGCACTCGCCGGTATCCAGACAGTTGCCTCGGGCAGCATCCATTATGACGGGAGCGTCATTACTCGCCTGCCGGCACACGAACGTCTCCGGAAAGGCATTGCGCTGGTGCCGGAAGGGCGCGGCATTTTTGCGCGGCTGACGGTTTTCGAGAACCTGCAGCTCGGTGCCTATGCACGCCGTGATACACAAGCCGTGTCACAGGATCTCGACTATGTGCTCGAACTCTTTCCGCGCCTCGCCGAACGGCACCGCCAGATCGCCGGCACGCTGTCCGGCGGCGAGCAACAGATGCTTGCCATCGGCCGCGCGCTCATGAGCCGGCCGCGACTGCTGCTGCTGGATGAGCCGAGCATGGGTCTGGCACCTATCATGGTGCAAAAGATTTTTGAGATCATCCGGCGCATTGCCGCGAATGGCATGACCCTGCTGCTCGTCGAACAGAATGCCAAGCTGGCGCTCGAAGTGAGTGCACGCGGCTATGTGATGGAAAGCGGACGCATCGTCCTGGCCGATACGGCGGCAGCGCTGTTGGCCAACCCGCAAGTACAGGATGCCTATCTGGGCGGGGCGCGCCTACAGTAACCTGACCGATTCCCCGGGCTTGCCGGAAGCGGAACCCAGGCGGTGCTCGATCTCGGCTTGCAAACAATGTTGCGGTGCATCGGGCAGGACCAGGCCATCCCGGCCCGTGACAAAAAATACATCTTCGGCGCGTTCCCCGTAGGTCGCGATCTTCGCCGTCACCAGCCGCGCCTGACAGTGCTGCAGAGCGAGGGCCACCTGGTGCAACAGCCCGGGACGATCCTGCGCCGTGACCTCCATGATGGTCTGGGTGCCGTTGTGCGCAAGGCTGAAGTGGACGCGCGTCGCGATCGGGAAGTGCTTGAGTGTGCGCGGCACAACCGACTTGAGAAAGTCTCGACCTGGCTGCGGAGCCAGCATGTGTTCGCGCATCGCCCGCGCCAGCTGCGTCAGGGTGCGCGCGTCGCTAATCGGTTGCATGGCGTGATCCAGTACCACGAAGGTATCGAGCGCAAAACCGAAGCGTGTGGTGTGAATGCGCGCGTCCATGATGGTGAGGTTGAGGCGATCGAAGCCGCCGGTGAGCACGGCGAACAAATCGTCGCGGTCCGGTGTGTACACCAGAAATTCGGTGCCTCCGGCCTCGGGCCGATAGCGGGTAGCAACCAGAGGCAGTTCGGAGGCGGCCGTGCCGGTGATTTGTTCGGTGTGCCAGGCGATGGCATCCGCCTCGTGGCGCAGGAAATACTCCGTTTCCAGGCGCGACCAGTGTTGTTGCGTGAGTTCCGTGTCGATACCTTTTTGAACCAGGAGTTGGCGAGCCTCCGCCTGGAGTCCGGCGATGCGTGCCTCGACATCCATAGGTGCCGCCAGCCCCCGGCGCAGCACACGCATGGTGGCGGCGTGCAAGTGGGTGAGCAGACGGTCCTTCCACACATTCCACACGCTCGGGCTGGTGGCGCGCATGTCCGCAACCGTGAGCAGATACAGATGGTTGAGACGTTCGACATCCCCGACCTGGCGCGCGAAACGCAGCACCACCTCGGGGTCATTGATGTCTTCGTGCTGCGCCACATGTGACATGAGCAGATGGCGGCGCACCAGCCAGGCGATAAAGCGCGTGTCGTAATCGCTCAGACCATGTCGCCGACAGAAGGCGATCGCCTCGTGCTCGCCGAGCTCGGAGTGGTCGCCGCCGCGGCCCTTGGCGATGTCGTGAAACAGACCGGCAAGATAAAGACGCTCGGGTTTCACCACGTGCTGGATCAATTCGCTGGCAAACGGGAACTCGTGGCGGTACTCGGGCACGGTAAAGCGCCGCAGATTGCGTACCACGAACAAGGTGTGCTCATCCACGGTGTAGACATGGAACAGGTCATGCTGCATCTGGCCGACAATGCGGCCGAACACCGGCAGGTAGGCGCCGAGCACGCCGTAGGCATTCATGCGCCGCAGCTCGTGGGTGATGCCGCGCGGCTGGCGCAGGATCTCCATGAACAGGCTGCGGCAGGCCAGGTCATTGCGGAACTGCGTATTGATACGATGCAGGTTCTCGCGCACCAGGCGGATGGTGGCGGCACGCACACCTTTCAGCTCCGGATGCTGTTGCAGGACCAGAAACATCTCAAGCAGCGCGAACGGCGCACGCTCAAAGACGTTGCGGCGCGTCACCTCGATAAAATCGCCATGCGCCTGGAAGCGCCGGTTGAGCGGTCGGAGTTTTGCCTTGCCGCGTTGCAGAGTCGCTTCCTGAAAATGCTGCAACAGGATTTCATTGAGCAGCGCCAGCTCCTTCACACTACGGTAGTAGCGCTTCATGAACAGCTCTACGGCGCGAATGCCGGATTTGTCGCGGAAGCCCATGTCCGCGGCCAGCGTGCGCTGGTGATCGAACAGCAGCCGATCCTCGCGGCGTTCGGCAAGATAATGCAGGCCACAGCGCAGTTGTGCCAGCAGGCGGCGACCGCGTTCCAGGGTGCGGTATTCCTTTTCAGTCAGAAATTCGAATGCGACCAAATCGTGCAGGCGCGCAGACCCAAAATGGCGTTGCGTCACCCAGGCGATCATCTGAATGTCGCGCAGGCCACCCGGACCCTCCTTGATGTTGGGTTCGAGCTTGTAGGCAGTATCGTCAAAGCGCGCATGGCGCGCACGTTGTTCCGCAAGCTTGGCGGCAAAGAATTTTGCGCTTGGCCAGAGTTTTTCCGGACCGGTTTTCGTCTGCATTGCGGAGAATAACGCGATGTCGCCAATGAGCAGACGCGCTTCCATGAGGTTGGTGGCCACCGTGATGTCTTTCTTGGATTCTGCCACGCAATCCTTGAGCGAGCGTGTACTGTGTCCGACTTCAAGACCCATGTCCCAGAGAAATTGCAGGAATGCCTCCGCAAAGGGACGCACCGAATCGTGCATGTCGCGCTCGAGCAGCAGGAGCAGATCAACATCCGAATACGGGTAAAGCTCACCGCGTCCATAGCCACCAACGGCCACCAGGGCGATGTTGATTTTCGGATCGAGCAGGGGCTGGTGCAGCGTCCAGGCGCGAGCCAGCAGTTCGTCGACCAGCCCCGCGTGCCGTCGCAGCAGGGTGTCGACGTTTGTTCCTGTCTGGTACAGCGCATGCAGGGCAGTGCGCCCATCACGCAAGGCCGCGCGGAACAGGGCAAGAGATTGCGGCGGCGACATGTTACTGCTGGCGTGCCGTGCGGCGTCAAACACTGTGCCGTCGAAGATCCTTGGATCAGCAGTCGCCATGCGATGCGGTGGAGCGATTACGGATCAAGGCACATCACCCGGAGCGACGGTCAGCACCTCATGGCCAGATTCGGTGACCAGTACGGTATGCTCCCACTGGGCGGAGAGTGAATGGTCGTGCGTCACCACCGTCCAATTGTCCGGCAGGAGCTTCACTTCCTTGCGGCCGGCATTAATCATGGGTTCGATAGTGAAGGTCATGCCCGCCACCAGCGGCATGCCGGTACCGGGGCGACCGTAGTGTAATACCTGCGGGTCTTCGTGAAAGTTGCGACCGATACCGTGGCCACAGTATTCGCGCACGACCGAACAACCGTTGGCTTCGGCATGACTTTGAATGACATGACCGATGTCGCCGAGCCGCGTGCCCGGACGGACCAGCGCAATGCCCTTGAGCATACACTCGCGGCTGACCTGGGCCAGTCGTTTCGCCTGGATGGACGGCTCGCCGACAAAGAACATCTTGCTGGTATCGCCATGAAATCCATCCTTGATGACGGTGATGTCGATGTTGATGACATCGCCCTTCTTGAGCTTCTTGTCGCCCGGGATACCGTGGCAGACCACATGATTCACGGAAGTGCAGATCGACTTGGGGAAGCCTTTGTAATTGAGCGGGGCGGGGACCGCCTGCTGTTCGTTCACGATGTAGTCGTGGCAGATGTGGTCGAGCTCGCCGGTGGTGATACCGGGCTGCACATGCGGCGCGATCATCTTCAGCACCTCGGCTGCCAGCCGGCCGGCGACGCGCATTTTCTCGATTTCTTCCGGTGTTTTCAGGGTAATGGCCATGACGTGCAGGGAGTAAGGGAATACCCGAGAGTTTTGCTGGCGGACACTTTACCCGAATCAAGGAAAGCAGGCTTGCACAAAATTGGCCATTTGAGGGAAGCAGGCTTGCACAATATTAGCCATTTTAAGCAAAGCAGGCTTGCACAATAATAGCCCTGATAGCTTATCGGTGCCTGTCGTGGTCTCGGTGGCATGCAGAAGACGGGCATATCCATGCGTTGCTGCTGCTAGCGGGAATATGGTATAAAGGCGCGCTTTTTAAGGCTTTTGACCTCAACCCCACACACGGGTCGACACATGCATCAGGGTGTCTGCCACTGTAAATTAGACAGTGGCGGATTGGTGCATGGGACTCGTGGCGGACAAACCCGAAACGGAGAAACGTAATGAGCAATGTGACCATGCGTCAAATGCTGGAGGCCGGTGTGCATTTCGGTCACCAGTCGCGGTACTGGCATCCCAAGATGCGCCCGTATATCTTCGGTGAGCGCAACAAGATCTACATCATCAATCTGGAAAAGACCCTGCCGCTGTTTAACGAGGCAATGAGTTTCCTCGGCAAGCTGGCGGCCAACAAGGGTACGATCCTGTTCGTCGGCACCAAGCGCCAGACCGGCGAGATCCTCAGTGTCGAAGCGGCACGCTGCAGCATGCCCTACGTCGATCATCGCTGGCTCGGCGGCATGCTCACCAATTACCGCACGGTAAAAAAATCCATCGAACGCCTCAAGTCCCTCGAAGCCATGCAGCAGGACGGCAGCCTCGAGAAGGTCAGCAAGAAAGAAGCGCTGATGCTGACGCGCGAACTTGAGAAACTCAACCGCTCGCTCGGCGGCATCAAGGACATGGTGGGTCTGCCGGACGCGCTGTTCGTCATCGATGTCGGCCATGAGTACATTGCCGTGTCCGAAGCCAACAAGCTCGGCATCCCGGTGGTCGGTGTGGTGGACACCAACTGCAAGCCGGATGGTGTGGACTATGTGATTCCGGGCAACGACGATGCGATCCGCGCCATCCGCCTGTATGCGGGCGGTGCCGCGGATGCGATTCTCGATGGCCGCAAAACCGGTATCACGCTGCCACCGGGCGATTCCGAGGACTTTATCGAGGTACGGGAAGAGCCGAAGATCAAGGTTGCAGCCAAAAAGAAGCCGGCTACCAAGGTTGACGCACCTGCGGGTGGAGAGGCTGTCACCGACGCTGACGCGGCGGGTACCGCCAAGCCGAAAGCCAGAGCAAAGGTCAAGGCCGACACGGCCGAGTAAACGAGAAAAAGGGGGCATTGCCCCCTTTTTTCAGTACCGGTGTCTGACCCGCATATCTCGTATTCAGAAATTATTTTGGAGTACCCATGACCATTACAGCTACACAGGTGAAGGAGCTTCGGGAACGTACCGGGCTCGGCATGATGGAATGCAAGAGTGCGCTGGCGGAAACCCAGGGCGACATGAACGCCGCGATCGATCTGCTGCGCAAGAAGGCCGGATCGAAGGTGGAAAAGAAGGCTGGACGCACTGCTGCCGAAGGCGCGATCGGTGTGTATGCCAGCCCAGACCGCAAACTGGCCGTCATGGTCGAGGTCAACTCAGAGACTGATTTCGTCGCCAAGGGCGAAGATTTCCAGGCATTCGCCAATGCGCTGGCCGCGGCCATCGCCAAGCACAAGCCGGTGGACGTAAACGCGGTTGCCGGGATCAAGCTCGACAGCGGCGAGACCGTGGCCAAGACGCGCGAGGGTCTGGTCGCCAAGCTCGGTGAGAATATCAGCGTGCGGCGCTTCATGCGTCTGGCCGCGGCCACTGGCCAAGTGGCGAGCTATGTGCACGGCCGCAAGATCGGCGTGCTGGTGGAAATCAACGGCGGTGATGAGTCCCTCGGCCGTGACATCGCCATGCATATCGCCGCCAGCCGCCCGGAGTGCGTGTCCCGGGAACAGGTGCCGGCCGAACTCATCGCCAAGGAGAAGGAGATCTTTATCGCCCAGGCGGCGGAGAGCGGCAAGCCGCCGGAAATCATCGACAAGATGGTGACCGGCCGCATCAATAAATATCTCAGCGAGATCACCTTGCTCGGCCAACCATTCGTGAAGGACCCGGAGACCACGGTGGAAAAGCTGCTCAAAAAAACAAATGCCACGGTAGCTGGTTTCACGCGTTATGAGGTGGGCGAGGGCATCGAGAAGAAGTCCGGCGATTTCGCCGCCGAGGTGATGGCCCAGGTCAAGGGAGGCTGACCCCTTGGCCGGTGAGTCCCAGCAACGGACCCGGCGTGCCGCCTATCGTCGCGTCCTGCTCAAACTGAGCGGTGAGGCGCTTATGGGCGAGGACGCCTATGGCATCAATCGCGACGTACTGGCGCGTGTCACCGGCGAGATTCGCGAGGTCATGGCGACCGGCGTGGAGCTCGCACTGGTGGTGGGCGGTGGCAACTTCTTTCGCGGCGTGTCGGTCGGTGCGCAGGGCATGGACCGTGCCCAGGCCGACTACATGGGCATGCTCGCGACCGTCATGAACGCACTCGCCTTGCAAGATACCTTCGAGAAGAATGACCTGCCGGCCGCGGTGCTTTCCGGACTCGCCGTCGCCGGTGTGGTCGAGGGCTACTCGCGCCGTGCCGCGCTCGCGCATCTGGCTGCCGGGCGCGTGCTGATTTTCGCCGCCGGTACCGGCAATCCGTTTTTCACCACCGACACCGCGGCCAGTCTGCGCGGGCTCGAAATCGGTGCCGACCTGGTGCTCAAGGCCACCAAGGTGGACGGCGTGTACGACCGTGATCCCATGAAGCACAAGGACGCGCTGCGCTATGAACGCGTCACCTACGACGAGGCGCTGGCCAAGCGCCTGGGCGTGATGGACGCGACTGCCCTGGCCCTGTGCCGGGAACAAAACCTTCCCTTGCGGGTCTTCAGCATCAACAAACCGGGCAGCTTGTTGCGCATTGTGCTCGGCGAGAACGAAGGCACGCTGGTCCAACGCGGAGATTGAGCCATGTCTGAGGTCATCAACAAGATCAATAAGGATGCGGAAGGGCGCATGAAGAAGTCGCTCGAAACGCTCAAGCACGGCATCGAAAAGATCCGCACCGGGCGCGCCAACCCCGCACTGCTTGAAAACATCACTGTCGAGTACTACGGTTCGCGCACACCGCTCAGTCAGGTGGCCAGCGTTTCGGTGGCCGACGCCCGCACATTGAGTGTGACGCCCTGGGATAAGGCGATGGTGCAGCCGATTGAAAAGGCCATCATGGAATCCGGTCTCGGCCTCAACCCCAATACCTCCGGTCAGGTGATCCGCGTGCCGCTCCCGGCTCTGACTGAAGAACGTCGCAAGGAATTCGGCAAGCTGGTACGTAAGGAAGGCGAAGAAGCCAAGATCGCGGTGCGCAACGTGCGCCGTGATGCCTTGCAACATTTGAAAGACGCACTGAAGAAAAAGGAGATCGCCGAAGACGAGGAAAAACGTGCCGAAGATGCCATGCAGAAGCTGACCGATCGGCACGTTGCCGAGATCGACAAGCTGGTGGCCGGTAAAGAGCAGGAACTCCTGGCTGTGTGACGGGCAACTCGCCAACCCTTCGCACTCACAAACCTGTATGAGCGACTCCTCCCGCATCGTGAGCACGACGACGGCTGTGCCCGCGCTGAGCGCGTTGCCACAGCATGTGGCGGTGATCATGGATGGCAACGGTCGCTGGGCCAAGAGTCGCGGGTTGCCGCGTATCGCCGGACATCGCAGGGGTGTCGAGGCGGTACGCGAACTGGTAACGGCCTGCGGCGAGCACGGCATTCCCTATCTCACCTTGTTCGCCTTCTCGAGTGAAAACTGGCGACGTCCGGAAAATGAGGTGCGGTTGCTGCTCGAACTGTTTCTCATGGCGCTCGATAAGGAAGTAAAGAAGCTGCACACCAGCAAGGTGCGCTTTCGCGTGATTGGCGACATCGAGCGTTTCGGCGCCAAGCTCGGCGCGCGTATTCAGGACGCCGAGACGCTCACGCGTGACAACCAGGGTCTGACGCTGACCATTGCCGCAAACTACGGCGGACGCTGGGATATCGCCCAGGCCAGTAAAATGCTGGCACGCGAAGCCGCGACCGGTCGACTTGATCCGGAATCCATTACGTCGGACAGTCTTGAACCGTACCTGAGCATGGCCGGCATTCCGGAGCCGGATCTGTTTATTCGCACCGGCGGCGAGCAGCGCATCAGCAACTTTCTGCTCTGGCAACTCGCCTATACCGAACTTTACTTCACACCGAGCCTGTGGCCGGATTTCGACCGTGCGCAGTTCGAACAGGCGTTGATGTCGTTTGCCAGCCGTCAGCGGCGCTTCGGCCAAACCGGCGATCAGGTTGAGGCGCAGGGAGCCGGCCAATCGGCCCATGCCGGTAGCGGTTCGCATGCTTAAGCAGCGCATTCTGACAGCGTTGGTGCTGATCCCGCTTACGGTCTGGGCACTGTTTGCCTGGTCGTCACTCGCGTTTGCCGCATTTCTCGGTGCCTTCATCCTGGTCGGCGCCTGGGAGTGGTCGGCGCTCTGTGGATTGCAAGCGCTGTCAGTGCGTCTCCTGTATGTCGTGCTCATCGGCATCAGTGGTGGTGTGTTGGCGACTTCTCCGACACTGTTGATCAAGTCTTCTTCGATGTGGCCGTTGATGGCTGTAGTGGTGCTGTGGTGGATGTGGGCATTTATCGAGGTCATCCGCTACCAGGATGTGCGCCAAGGATTTTTGGCATCGTTGCCCGGCAAATTGCTTAGTGGTTTCTTTGTGCTCGTGCCGACCTGGATTGCACCATTAGTATTGCGCGATCTGGCGCATGGCGCGCTGCCGGATGGCAGGTGGTTGACGCTCTATCTGCTGGGTGTCGTGTGGGTGGCCGATTCCGGTGCCTACTTTGCCGGACATCGCTGGGGGAAGACCAAACTCGCACCGCATGTCAGCCCCGGCAAGACCTGGGAAGGCGTCGCCGGCGGTCTGGCCGCGGTGTTGCTGCTGGCACTGCCGGTGGGCGTGTTCGGCTGGCGGTTTGCCGCGAATGAACTAGTGGCCTGGATTGCACTGTCATTGGCCACGGCATTCGTGTCGGTGTTCGGTGATCTATTCGAAAGCCGCGTCAAGCGCGCAGCCGGCGTCAAGGACAGCGGTTCAATTTTTCCGGGACATGGCGGCGTACTCGATCGTATCGACGCCTTCACGGCGGCCGCACCGCTGTTCACGCTGGTGTGGCTGCTGTGGCGCACACCGGCCGGAGGATTTTGATGCACGCGTCGGCAAGACTCGGCGCTGCCGGTATTTTGCCCGCAAACCGGCCGCAGGGCGTCACCATACTCGGCGCGACCGGCTCAATCGGCGTCAGCACGCTGGATGTACTAGCCCGTCACCCGCAACGTTACCGGGTCATCGCGCTGACCGCCAATACCCAGGCAGAACGACTGTTCGAGCAGTGCCAACGATTTCGCCCGGAAGTCGCCGTGCTGCTGGATCAGGTGGCCGCCACGCGGCTTGAGGCGATGATCCGGCAGGCCGGTCTGCGCACCCAGGTGCTGGCCGGACCCGAGGCTTTGCAACAGGTGGCGCGCGACGCCGGCAGCGACATTGTGATGGCGGCGATCGTCGGAGCGGCCGGACTGCTGCCGGTGCTGGAGGCGGTGCGCGCCGGCAAGCGTGTACTGCTCGCCAACAAGGAGCCGCTCGTCATGTCCGGCCCAGTGCTGATGCAGGAGGCACGCCGTAGTGGCGCCGAGATCCTGCCGATCGACAGCGAGCACAATGCCATCTTCCAGTGCATGCCGGCCGGTTACCGCACCGGCGACAAACCGGCCGGGGTGCGTCGCATTCTGCTCACCTGTTCGGGTGGTCCGTTCCGCATCACCCCTGTCGAGGCGCTCGAGCGCGTGACACCGGATGAGGCCTGCGCGCATCCGCGCTGGGCGATGGGACGCAAGATCTCGGTGGATTCCGCCACCCTGATGAACAAGGGCCTGGAGTTGATCGAGGCCTGTTGCTTGTTTGACGTCACGCCCGATCTGGTTCAGATCGTGATTCATCCACAGAGTGTGATTCATTCCATGGTTGAGTACACCGATGGGTCGGTACTCGCGCAACTCGGCAATCCCGACATGCGTACGCCGATTGCCCATGCGCTGGCCTGGCCGGAACGCATTGAGTCCGGTGTCCAGCAACTCAACCTGTTCGACATTGCCCGTCTGGATTTTGCGCCGCCCGACCTCGCACGCTTCCCGTGTCTGCGTCTGGCGCAGAATGCGGCGCGCATCGGCGGCACGGCACCGGCGATTCTGAATGCCGCCAACGAGGAGGCGGTGAATGCGTTTCTGGGACACCGCATCCGGTTCACGCAGATTGCCAGGGCGATCGAGCATGCCCTCGCCAGCGTACCCGTGGGCGACGACACGACGCTTGCATCGATTCTCGCGTCCGATACACATGCCCGCGCGGCTGCTGGAGAGTATATCGCGGCGCAGGCGTTGGGCTCGGGAGTCGCCGGTTCATGATGGACTTCCTCTATACCCTCATCGCCTTTGTGATCGCGATCAGTATTCTGGTCGTGGTGCATGAGTTCGGGCATTACTGGGTGGCGCGGCGCATGGGCGTCAAGGTGCTGCGCTTCTCGCTTGGATTTGGCAAACCGCTTTGGATGCGCCGATTCGGGCGTGACCAGACGGAGTGGTCGATTGCCGCTATTCCGCTTGGCGGCTACGTGAAAATGCTGGATGAACACGAAGGTGAAGTCGCGGAGAAGGATTTGCCGCGCGCCTTTAACCGCCAGTCCACACCCAAGCGCATGGCAATCGTATTGGCTGGCCCATTGTTCAATTTCCTGTTTGCGATTCTGGCGTACAGCATCCTCTATATGGTCGGCGTGGATGGTATACGTCCGGTGGTCGGGAAGGTGATGGAGAGTTCGTTAGCCCAGCAGGCCGGGTTCCGTCAGGGCGATGTGCTGCTCGCCATCGACGGTTACCAGATTGAGAGCTGGGACCAGCGCCGCTTGTATCTCTATGAGAAGGCACTCGATCGGGCCACGGTACACTTTACAGTACGTGACACCGAAGGCCGAATGCACGAACGCCTGCTGGATCTGTCATCGCTGACCGCTGCGGATGTCGGCGCCGGGTTGCTGGAAAGGCAGGTTGGGTTATTTCCGTCTCTGCCAGAGCTGGTGCCCGTCATCGGAACTCTGGAGGAGCGTGGCGTGGCGGCACAGGCGGGTCTGCGGGTCGGTGACCGCATTCTCGCCATCGATGGTCACGCCATCGACACCTGGCAGGACATGGTGAAAGTGGTGAGCGCTAAACCGGGCGAGGTTCTGCGACTGCGCGTCGCGCGCGACGGGCAGATCCTGGAATTCAGTATCACGCCAAAATTGGTAGAGAGCGGCGGCCAACGAATCGGACGCATTGGCGTCGGCGTACGCATCCCGGAACTGCCGGCGGACATGCGCGTCCTGGTGCGGCAAGCACCCTTGGCCGCGGTGGCGGAAGGTTTGGAAACCACATGGCGCATGTCGGCCCTGACCCTGAAGATGCTGGTGAAGATGCTCAAGCTTGAGGTGTCCACCAAGACCATCAGCGGACCGCTCACCATTGCCCAGTACGCCGGTGCATCGGCGCACATTGGCCTCGACCGCTTCTTCATGTTCCTGGCCGTGGTGAGCATCAGCCTTGGAGTGCTCAACCTGTTGCCGATCCCGGTGCTGGATGGCGGGCATTTGCTGGTTTATCTGATTGAAGGCATTCAGGGTCGGCCCTTGTCGGAACGCGTTCTGCACTGGGGCCAACAGATCGGTATCGCGCTGTTGGTTGCCCTCATGGCCCTGGCCTTCTACAACGATGTCATGCGGCTCCTGTACTGACCGATTTCCCAGAATGAGAAAAACGATAACACTGTTACTGGCTTGTTTGTTGCCGGTGTCATTGGTGCAGGCCATTGAAAACTTCTTCGTCAAGGATATTCGTGTTGAGGGCCTGCAGCGTATCGCACCCGGCACGGTCTTCAACTACCTGCCCATCAAGGTCGGCGACACGCTGACCGATAACAGTGCGCGCGATGCCATCGCGGCGCTGTTCAAGACCGGATTCTTCCAGGACGTACGTCTGGAACGCAGCGGGAATGTGCTGGTGGTGCTCGTCAAGGAGCGCCCATCGATCGACAGTATCCAGATCAACGGTACGAAGGATATCGACGAAAAGACGCTGTTGAAGAGTCTCAAAGAAATCGGGCTCGCGGAAGGGCTGGTGTTCAACAGTTCATTGCTCGACAAGACCGAACTGGAGCTCAAGCGTCAGTACTTCAGCCGTGGGCGCTACGCCGTGAGTATTAAGACGACGGTAACGCCGCTTGAACGTAATCGCGTCGCGATTCGTATTGATGTTGCCGAGGGCGAAGTGACAAAAATACGCGGCATCTCGATTGTGGGCAATCATGTGTTTGCCGATGATGTGCTGCTTAAGACGTTTACCCTGAGCACCCCGACAATTTTCAGTATTTTTAGCAAGAATGACCAGTATTCCAAACAGCAGCTCTCTGCCGACCTCGAGAGCCTGCGCAACTACTACCAGAACAAGGGGTATCTCGATTTTGCCATCGACTCAACGCAGGTCTCGATTACACCCGACAAGCAGGATATCTATATCACGGTGAATCTGACCGAAGGGCGTATGTACACGGTGACGAACGTGAAGCTGGCCGGCAAGTTGATAGTCCCGGAAGCTGAGCTGAGGAGCCTGATCAGCGTCATGGCGGGCGACGTGTTCTCCCGCCAAGAGGTGACAAACAGCAGCAAGCGTATTAGTGATCGCCTTGGCAATGATGGCTATGCCTTCGCCAATGTGAACGCCGTTCCAGACATCAATCGTGAAAACGGCACGGTGGCATTCACTTTCTTCGTCGATCCAGGTCAGCGCGTCTATGTGCGGCGCGTGAATTTCAGCGGCAACCTGGCTACGAATGATGAAGTATTACGGCGCGAGATGCGCCAGCTCGAAGGTGCCTGGTTTTCGACCAGCAAGGTGCAGCGTTCACGCGAGCGCCTGCAACGCCTAGGCTTCTTCGAGGACGTTAACATCGAGACACCACCGGTACCGGGATCACCCGATCAGGTGGACATCAATGTCAATGTCAAGGAACGTCTAGTAAACAATTTCATGTTTGGCCTCGGCTACTCCACTGATGGCCTGATGCTGAATGCCAGCATGAATTTCAAGAATTTTCTCGGTACAGGACAGGAACTGTCGTTGAGCCTCGACACCAGTAAGGTCAATAAACATATCAACCTTGGCTATACCGATCCGTATTATACGGAAGATGGCGTCAGTCGGACGTTCAATTTCTATTCGACGCGTGTCGATACAGCCACCACCAACGCTGCGGCTTACTCTTCGAACACCGATGGTGTCGGTGTTCGATATGGCATACCCATCAGCGAGAGTTACTCGTTGGGTTTCGGGCTGGCCTACGAACGAATCGACCTGACCGTACCCATTACCGGATCAAAGGTCGCGCACGATTTCGTCGACACCTACGGTCCAATGAATAGCGCCATCAAGGCCAGCCTTTTCTGGTCACGCGATACCCTGGACAGCCTGATATTTCCAACCAGCGGCACCCAGCAAATCGCCTCATTCGAATTCACGCTGCCGGGTACGGATCTGGAATATTTCCGAATCGGCTATTCCGCGGGCGCCTATTTCCCGCTAACCAAGTCACTCACCTACAAGATCAAAGGTGGTATTGATTATGGCGGCGGCTATGGCAAGGATCAGGTTTACCCGTTCTACAAGAACTTCTATGCCGGCGGCAGCAACAGCGTGCGCGGTTATGTCTCGCGTTCACTGGGTCCGACCGATGTGGGCGGCCCGAATCCGACCCTGACCATCGGCGGCGTCAAGAAGCTGCTGGCCAACACGGAACTGCTTTTCCCGGTCCCAGGCATGGATGACAACAAGGCCATGCGCTTGAGTGCATTTGTTGATGGCGGTATGGTGTATGGACCGGACGAGATTGCCAGAGTGCGCGACATGCGTTTTGCGACGGGTGTGGCCTTTAACTGGCTCTCTCCCGTCGGGCCGATCAGCCTCAGTTATGCGATACCCTTGAACGATCGGCCAGGCGATAGGATTGAACCCGTACAATTCACTCTCGGCCAGTCATTCCGGTAATTTCTACGATGGTGAAATGGGCGCTCATGAGCAAGAACCAGGAAATTCTTTGGCGTAGTATCCGCCTGCGGTTGTTATTGCTTGTGTCGCTCTTGATGATAGTGGTAACACCGGCATGGGCTGAGCTCAAAGTTGGCTACGTCAACACCATCCGAGTCATTGAGGAGGCGCCACAAGGCGTGGCCGCCCTGAAAAAACTTGAAGCGGAGTTTGGGCAGCGTGACAAGGAGCTGGTCGGTATCCAGAATCGAATTCGTCAACTCGACGACGAGTTGCAGAAAAATGTTCCGGCCCTGAAAGATGCGGATCGACGGGCACGCGAACGCGAGATCCTCACGCTCAAGCGTGAACTCAAGCGTGCGACCCAGGAATTCCGTGAAGATTATAACCAGCGACGCAATGAGGAGCTGGCCGTGTTACAACAGGTTGTACGCAAAGCCATTCTTGAAATTGCGCAACAGGAGAAATACGATCTTGTCCTGCATGAAGGCATGGTGTATGCAAGCGAAAGCATCGATATTACCGACAAGGTCCTCAAAAAGCTTGGTAAACAATAGTCGAACTACCGGATGGTCGTTCAGGAACCATCGGCGCCGAGTTGGTTAAGCGCGAGTCACGTGCTGCCGTAGCAAAGCGGGCTGAGCAGAATATCTATTTGTGATTTCCGAGGGAGAAAAATTTGAACAATAGTATAGACATCCACCAGGTGATGCAGATGCTGCCGCATCGCTATCCATTCCTGCTCATTGACCGGGTACTGGATTACAGCAAAGGCGAAACGCTCACAGCGATCAAGAATGTCACGATCAATGAACCGTTCTTTCCTGGGCATTTCCCGACCCGTCCGGTGATGCCCGGCGTTCTGGTCGTCGAGGCCATGGCCCAAGCGTGCGGTATCTTGACCCATCTATCCGATGAGACCCACGCTACGAAAGATGGAATTGTTCTATTCGTTGGTATCGACAAGGCGCGCTTCAAGCGGCAAGTGGAGCCGGGCGATCAGTTGCGCTTCGAGGTCCGGATCATGCGCAAGATGCGTGGTATCTGGATGTACGAAGGCAAAGCCTACGTGGGCGATGAGCTGGCCTGCTCGGCGGAACTCATGTGCGCATACAAGGAATTCGAATAAGTGATTCATTCGCAAGCCATTGTTGATCCGCGCGCCAAGCTCGGAAAGGACGTGCAGGTTGGTGCTTTCAGCATCATTGGCCCGGAAGTAGAGATTGGTGACGGCACGTGGATAGGGCCGCACGTGGTGATCAATGGCCCGACTCGCATTGGTGCCGGCAACAAAATATTCCAATTCAGCTCCATTGGCGAGGCGCCGCAGGACCTCAAATACGCCGGCGAGCCAACTCGTCTTGAGGTCGGTGATCGCAATGTCATTCGTGAGTGCTGCACATTCAGTCGTGGCACGGTCGGCGGGGGCGGAGTCACGCGAGTAGGAAGCGATAGTCTTTTCATGGCCTATGTGCACATTGCCCATGACTGCCGGGTCGGTGACCGTGTGGTCTTCGCCAATAACGCCACACTCGCCGGCCATGTTGAGGTCGGAGAATTTTCGATTCTCGGCGGGTTCGTCGGCATCCATCAATTCTGCAAAGTCGGCGCGCATGTCATGCTGGGTGTCGCCACGGTATCGTTCAAGGATATTCCACCGTTCCTGATGGTGCATGGAAACACCGCCAAGCCATATGGTCTGAACCTGCGTGGCCTGAAACGGCGCGGTATTTCGGATGCGGCGATTCAGGGTCTGAAGGATGCTTACAAGACTGTTTACCGTTCTGGCTTGACGGTTGAAGAGGCGCTGACCAGACTCACGCCCCTCAGCATTCAGTATCCAGAGGTTGCCGTGTTCACTGATTTTGTCCGGAACGCCGAACGCGGCATTATCCGTTGACCCGGCCCGCGATGGATTTGCGCGAGCCTCCGACCGATCAGCACTCCGTCCGGATTCGGGAGGAACAACCTGTGCGCATCGGCATCATAGCCGGTGAGGTCTCCGGAGACCTCCTCGCAGCGCGCCTGATGCGGGCACTCAAGCAACACCTTCCGGGTGCGCGCTTCGAAGGCGTCGGCGGAGCGGAAATGCGCGCCGAGGGCTGCAATAGTCTATTTCCCATGGAGCGTTTGTCGGTGCTCGGTCTGACCGAGATACTCGGCCGTTATTTCGAGTTGCGTCGCTTGCGCAAGCAGCTCATCAGCCACTTCCTGGCCAATCCACCGGACATTTTCATCGGAGTGGATTCGCCGGGCTTCAATCTTGGCGTGGAAGAACAGTTACGGCGTGCGGGTATTGCGACCGTACACTACGTGAGTCCGCAGGTCTGGGCCTGGCGCACTTGGCGCGTGCAGAAAATCCGGCGCGCGGTCGACCGCATCCTGGTGTTGTTTCCGTTCGAACAGGGCTTTTACGCCAAACACGATGTGAACGCGACCTTTGTCGGTCATCCACTGGCGGATGAGATTCAGGGCGACGATGATCCGCTCCCGCACCGTGACCGCTTGAAACTCGACCTCAACCGAACAACGGTGGCGCTCCTTCCAGGTAGCAGGGTGAGTGAACTGAAGGCACTGGCCGATGTGTTCGTCGAGACCTGCCAGTGGTTGAATGCGCGCCATCCGGAGATACAGTTCATCATCCCGTTCGTGAATCGTCGTACGCGCGTGTTGTTTGAAGAAGCAATCCGGCGCCATCAGGCCTGGGATCTGCCGATCACGCGCTTTCACGGCCATTCGCGTGAGGTGATGGCCGCCGCAGACGTGGTGTTGCTCGCCTCCGGTACCGCGACACTCGAGGCAATGCTGGTGCGGCGTCTGATGGTAGTGACCTATCGCGTCTCGCGCATCAGTTACTGGCTGATGCGCGCCTTTTCGCACATTTCGCTCTATGCCATGCCCAACAATCTTGCCGGCCGGCATCTTGTTCCGGAGCTTTTGCAGGATGAAGCCACGCCGGAAAAGCTTGGCGCTGCTGTGGAGCGTTATCTCAGTCGTCCCCTTTATGCACGTGAGGCGCTCAAGGCGTTTGAGAATCTGGCGGCGCGCTTACGTGGCAATGCCAGCGAACGGGCGGCATGTGCTGTGCTCGAACTGTTGCCAAAGCGTCGATTGCCGGCCGCGACTTCTATATGAACGGAGAAACAGATACGCTCTTGAGCTATCCAGATGTCGGTGAAGTGGTGGCAGGCGTGGATGAGGCAGGACGCGGTCCGCTGGCCGGCCCGGTCGTAGCGGCCGCTGTCATTCTCGATGCTTCGTATCCAATTGCCGGCTTGGCCGACTCCAAGAAACTACATGCCGCGCGTCGCGAAGTGCTTGCCGAACAGATTCGTGCATACGCGTCTGCCTGGTCGTTGGGGATGGCGTCGGTTGAGGAAATCGACCGGCTCAATATTCTGCAAGCCACACTCCTGGCCATGCAGCGCGCCGTGCAGGGGCTTACTGTCCTGCCGACGCTTGTTCTTGTTGACGGCAACCGTGCGCCCCAGCTTGCTTGTCCGGTACGCACAGTGGTGCGAGGGGATGCCACCGTCAAGGCCATTTCCGCCGCCTCCATCCTGGCCAAGGTGACACGCGACGCCCTGTTATTGGAACTGGACAGTCAGTACCCCGGCTATGGGTTCGCAGTCCACAAGGGATACCCGACGGCAGCGCATTTACGGGCGCTGGAACTTCTTGGACCAACGCTCATGCATCGACGCAGTTTCGGACCGGTTAAGCGCCTCTTAGAATATAAAAATATATATTATAAACAATAATATATAATATCTATCTATTGTTAATTCGAGTCAATTCACAGCCATCTTATTCCTTCCCACAGCAGTGCATTTCAGGTGAAATAGCCGTCGTGAGCACGCCGTTTGTTCATCTGCGTCTGCATTCCGAGTATTCGCTCTCGGATGGCATCGTGCGCATCGAAGAGCTGGTTTCAGCCGCCGTTGCCACACACATGCCGGCGGTGGCGTTGACGGATCTTGCCAACTTGTTCGGGGCCGTGAAATTCTTCCAGAAGGCGGTCAAGGCCGGTGTGCAGCCGATTCTGGGCAGCGATGTGTGGCTGGAGAATCCCGCCGACCGCAATAAACCACACCGACTGGTGCTGCTCTGCCAGAATCGCCAAGGCTATCTCCACCTCAATCATCTGCTCACGCGTGCCTACGCCGAGGGCCAACACGCCGGTCGACCCTGCATCCGGCGCGAGTGGTTCAGCGCGCACAGCGACGGGCTGATCGCTTTATCGGGTGCGCTCGATGGCGATATCGGCCAGGCGCTGGTCGGTGGCCACACCGATGTGGCGGAGCGTTTGGTGCGTGAGTATCAATTCTGGTTCCCGCAGCGTTATTACATCGAGCTGCAGCGTACTGGACATCCGCTGCAGGAGGAATGTGTACATGCATCGGTGGGGCTGGCCGTGCGCCTCGGCCTGCCCGTGGTGGCCACGAATTCGGTGCAGTTTCTGAAGGCCGACGAATTCGAAGCACATGAGGTGCGCGTCTGTATCCAGGACAGCCGTGTCCTCACCGACACTCGTCGTCCGCGTCTTTATACGCCCGAGCAATATTTTCGTTCGGCGGAAGAAATGGCGGATCTCTTTCAGGATATTCCCGAGGCGCTGGCGAACACGATTGAGATCGCGCGCCGCTGCAATTTCTGCCTCGATCTCGGACGTTACTTTCTGCCGGACTTTCCGTTACCGGCCGGACAGAATGTTGAGCAGGTGCTGCGTGCCAACGCGATCGCCGGCCTGACCGAGCGCCTGCAACGCATCGACCCGGGCAACAATCCGGAGCGTCGCAAGCAGTATGAAGATCGCCTGGAGCTCGAGCTCGGCGTCATCATCCAGATGGGTTTCTCCGGTTACTTTCTCATTGTGGCGGACTTCATTCAGTGGGCGCGCGCGAACGATGTGCCGGTCGGTCCGGGGCGCGGCTCGGGCGCTGGGTCGCTTGTAGCGTATGTGCTGGGCATCACCGCGCTCGATCCCATCTATTACGACCTGCTGTTCGAGCGTTTTCTCAACCCGGAACGCGTGTCACTGCCGGACTTCGACGTGGATTTCTGTATCGAGGGGCGTGACCGGGTCATCGAATACGTGACACGCAAGTATGGTCCGGAAAAGGTGTCACAGATCATCACCCACGGCACTATGGCGGCGAAGGCCGTGGTGCGCGATGTTGGGCGCGTTCTCGATCACCCGTATGGTTACGTGGACAAGATCGCCAAGCTCGTGCCACATGAACTCGAGATGACGCTCGACAAGGCACTCGAGCAGGAGCCCATGCTCAAGGAACGCTACGAGAATGAGGAGGATGTGCGGGCGCTGATTGATACTGCCAAGACCCTGGAGGGACTGGCGCGCAGTGCCGGCAAGCACGCCGCCGGTGTGGTGATTGCACCCAGTGCACTCACCGACTTCATGCCACTCTATTGCGAACAGGGCAGTCACCAATTCGTGACCCAATACGACATGAAGGATGTCGAGACCATCGGTCTGGTGAAGTTCGATTTCCTCGGGTTGCGCAACCTCACGATCATCGATCGTGCGGTAAAAATGGTGAATCCGCGCCGTGCCCGGGAAGGCCTGGCACCGATTGTGATTGACGAATTGCCGCTCGATGACGTTCCCACCTTTCAATTGCTCAAATCGTGTCGTACCACGGCGCTGTTTCAGCTTGAGTCGCGCGGCATGAAGGAGCTGATCCAGCGCCTGCAGCCGGACAACTTCGAAGAAATTGTTGCGCTGGTGGCGCTGTTCCGGCCCGGCCCGTTGCAATCCGGCATGGTGGACGACTTCATCAACCGCAAGCACGGCCGGGCGCGCATCAAGTATCCGCACCCGAGTCTCGAGCCGATCCTGAAGCCTACCTACGGCGTGATCCTGTACCAGGAGCAGGTCATGCAGATCGCTCAGGTGCTGTCCGGTTACACGCTCGGCGGTGCCGATCTGCTGCGGCGCGCCATGGGCAAGAAGAAACCGGAAGAAATGGCGCAGCAGCGCAGCGTCTTTGTGCAGGGCGCCGAGGGGCGGGGCGTGAATGGCAAACTCGCTGCGGACATCTTCGATTTGATCGAGAAGTTCGCCGGTTACGGTTTCAACCGGTCACACTCGGCAGCGTACGCGCTCATTGCCTACCAGACCGCCTGGCTCAAGACGCATTATCCAGCGGCGTTCATGGCCGCGGTGCTGTCGGCGGATATGGACAAGACCGACAAAGTGGTCACCATGATTGCCGAATGCCGCGACATGAAGATCAATGTGCTGCCGCCAGACATCAACCGCTGCGAATATGCATTCGTGGTTCTGGATGACGATGCACAGGGAGGTGCAAGTGTCGCGGAAGGCAGGACGCCGGGAGCGACTCAGTCCATCTTGTATGGCCTCGGTGCCATCAAGGGTCTCGGGCAGTCGGCGATCGACGCGATTCTCGAAGTGCGTCGCGCCGATGGTCCGTTCCACGATCTGTTCGACTTTTGCCGGCGCATTGACCTGCGGCGTGTCAATCGACGCGTGCTCGAATCCCTCATCAAGGCCGGTGCGCTCGACAGCCTTGCTACACAGCGCGCAGGCGATGCACAAGGGTGCGTGGACACGACGCCTGACAGAATGTCGCGCTCGACCTTGATGGCTTCCCTCAGTTTGGCCCTGGCCGCGGCCGAGCAGGTAGGACGCGCGCAAGAGGCGCGCCAGGATGACCTGTTTGGCCTGGGTGGAGGCGAGAGTGCGGCGAGCGCTCCGCCAGCGACAGCATTTGTGGACGTTCCGCCCTGGAGCGAAGCCTTGCGACTGGAAGGCGAGAAGGAAACGCTCGGCCTGTATCTGACCGGCCATCCGATTGCACAGTATGAGCAAGAGCTGGCGCGCTTTATCGACAGCACTATCGCCGAACTCAAACCGACCGAGGATAAGAACATCGTCGTGGCCGGGCTGGTGGTCGGCATGCGTGCCATGCAGACGCGCCGCGGCGACCGCATGGCCTTCGTGACCCTGGATGATCGCACCGGACGTCTGGAGCTCGCGGTATTCTCCGAACTGTTCGAGCGTTACCGCGACTTGCTGGTCAAGGACACGCTGCTGGTGGTGGAAGGGCAGGTGAGCGTGGACGAATACTCGGGCGGATTTAAAATGAGCGCCGAGCGTATTTACAACATCGACCAGGCGCGCGGCACCTTTGCCAGCTGTCTGGAGATCGATATGGACGCGGCGCAGGCTGCGACCGGCTTTCTGCAGGCCTTGCAACAGGCCCTCAAACCGGCGACTCCCGGCACCTGTCCTGTCTGCGTGCGCTACGATGCCGGACCGGCCTGCGCGGAGATCCTGTTAGGCCAGGAATGGAAGATTACTCCCGGCGGAACGCTCCTTGAGCGGCTGATCGGGCTTGCCGGTGAGGGGCGGGTACGTTTAATCTACCCGGAAACCCGACGGGTCCTGACACCGGCAACGCCGGCCAACAGGCGCGGCCGGTCTGACTATTACCGCAGCGGAGCCGCCGTTTCTTTTGCATGAATCCGAATTATCTCGATTTCGAACAATCCATCGCTGATCTTGAAGCCAAGATCGAGGCCTTGCGCGCCGCCGGCAGCGATCGTGACCTGAATCTTGGCGAAGAAATCAACCGGTTGCGCGCCAAGAGCCGCAAGCTGACCGAGTCCATCTTCACCAACCTGACGCCCTGGCAAATCTCGCAGCTCGCACGCCATCCACTGCGGCCGTACACGCTCGACTACCTGGGACGTGTGTTTACAGATTTTGAGGAATTGCACGGCGATCGTGCATTCGCCGACGACCCGGCCATTGTCGCCGGTCTCGCGCGCCTCGAGGGCCGACCGGTGATGGTGATAGGCCACCAGAAGGGCCGCGACACGCGCGAGAAGCTCAAGCGCAATTTTGGCATGCCCCGGCCTGAGGGCTACCGCAAGGCCATGCGCCTGATGAAAACCGCCGAGCGTTTCCGGTTGCCGGTATTGACCTTCATCGATACACCCGGCGCCTATCCGGGCGTGGGCGCCGAAGAGCGCGGTCAAAGCGAGGCAATCGCGCGCAATCTGTATGTCATGGCCGGACTCAAGACACCCATTCTGAGCACGGTCATCGGCGAGGGCGGTTCCGGCGGGGCGCTCGCCATCGGCGTGTGCGATCGCATGCTGATGTTGCAGTACTCGACCTACTCGGTCATCTCGCCCGAGGGTTGTGCCTCGATCCTGTGGAAGAGCGCCAGCAAGGCCTCGGAGGCGGCCGAGGCCATGGGCATTACCGCGCCGCGCCTGCGCGAGCTTGGATTGGTCGACGTGATCGTCCCGGAACCCCTTGGCGGTGCGCACCGCGATGTGGAGGCCATGGCCGCCAACCTTAAGCAGACGCTGCTCACGGCGCTTGTCGCGCTCGACAAGACGCCGCCCGAAGAACTGCTCAAGGTGCGCTATGCGCGCCTCATGCAGTACGGCAAGTTTGAGGAAGCCTGACGCCGGCTTTTCTGCCGCCGCATTGGCGGCGGTACTGTTTGACGAGCTGCGCCTCCCCGCCGACGCGCGCCTCAAGGTCGGCTACAGTGGCGGTCTCGATTCCCATGTCCTGCTGCACGCGCTGGCTGGCTTGCGTGCGAACCATCGTTTCTCGCTTTGCGCCATCCACATCGATCACGGCCTGCAACCCGCTTCCGCCGATTGGGGGCGTCACTGTGCGCGCATCTGCGCAGCACTGGATGTTCCGTATGTCATGGAAAGCATCCGGGTAGACGGTGTCGCGGAAGAAGGTCTGGAAGCGGCCGCGCGGCGCGCGCGTTACGCGGCGTTCGCCAGCATGTTGGTACCCGGGGATATTCTGCTCACTGCTCATCATGGCGATGACCAGGCCGAGACGGTGCTGCTGCAGCTGCTGCGCGGCGCGGGGGTCGCCGGCATGGCGGCCATGCCGGCCCAGGCGATGATCGGACCGGCACGCATCGTACGACCCATGCTTGGCTTCACGCGCACGTGCTTGCATGCCTATGCGCAGGCGCACCAGCTTGAATGGGTTGAAGATCCTTCCAATCGCGATACGCATCAACGCCGAAATTTTCTGCGCACTGAAATCCTGCCGCGCCTCACCCGCTACTGGCCGTCGCCAGCGACGATGCTGGCACGCACGGCCCGTCACGCCGCCGAGGCCATGGGTCTGCTCGATGAAGTCGCCGACGCCGATCTTGGCATCTGCCGACATGCCGTGACGCATTCTCCGCAGGCCTTGTCTGTCGACGCTTTGACGGCGCTGTCTGCGCCGCGCCAGCGAAACCTGTTGCGCTACTGGCTACGGCAACAGGGATTTCTGGCCCCCACCACTCGTCATCTGGACGAGGTTCTTGGGCAGGTACGCAGCGCACCACGCTCGCAACAAGCCTGTGTGCGCTGGCCAGGCATTGAAGTCTGGCGCTACCGCAACCTGCTGGTGGCCATGCGTGCGCAGCCGTTACCTGAGCCGGAACTTGTTGTAACCTGGAATCTGCAGCTGCCCCTGAATCTGCCTGGCATTGGTCGACTGCACGGTGTAGCGAAGCGCGGCCAGGGCCTATCTTGGGAACGGCTGGGTGGCAAACCCCTGCAGATCCGCCTACGCACCGGTGGCGAGACACTCGTGCTTCCAGGGCGCCGGCATCATCATGCACTCAAGAAGCTACTGCAGGCCGAAGGCGTGCCGCCCTGGCTGCGTGCGCGCCTGCCGCTGTTTTATCTTGGCCAGGAGTTGGTGGCGGTCGCGGATCGTTGGGTGAGCGCCGCGTATCGAGCGCAGCCTGACGAGGAGGGCATGGTCATCGTCTGGGAGCCATCCGTCGACACGGCCGAAAAAATCGAAAATGCCTGCTAACATGCGGATTTTCATTGTGTAAACGGCTTGATTCTGGTAGCCTGCACTTCCGTTCGGGCTCTTCCCGGAATCCCCGTTCCGGACCTGTAAAGACGGCTATTTTTGTGCAAGCCTGCTTTCCGAAGACGCCCCTTTAACGAACGGAATTCATGACCAAATACATCTTCGTGACCGGTGGCGTGGTGTCCTCGCTGGGCAAGGGCATCGCCTCCGCCTCGCTGGCCGCGTTGCTCGAAGCGCGCGGCATCAAGGTCACGATGCTCAAGCTTGACCCCTACATCAATGTCGACCCGGGCACCATGAGCCCGTATCAGCACGGCGAGGTGTTTGTCACGGAAGACGGCGCCGAGACCGACCTCGACCTTGGTCACTACGAGCGCTTCATTCGCGCCAAGATGACGAAGCGCAACAATTTTACCACCGGCCGCATCTACTCGAACGTCATCCAGAAAGAACGGCGTGGCGACTACCTCGGGGCGACTGTGCAGGTGATTCCGCATATCACCGACGAGATCAAGCGCTGCATCCAGGAGGGCGCGGCCGGCGCCGACGTGGCGATGGTCGAGATCGGCGGCACGGTCGGCGACATCGAATCGCAGCCATTCCTGGAGGCCATCCGCCAGATGGGCGTGGAGATGGGTACGCACAATGTTGTGTACATGCATCTCACGCTCGTCCCGTACATGGGCGCCGCCGGCGAAATGAAGACCAAGCCGACCCAGCACTCGGTGAAGGAGTTGCGCTCCATCGGTATCCAGCCGGATGTGCTGCTGTGCCGCGCCGATCGCATGTTGCCCGAGGACGAACGCCGCAAGATCGCACTGTTCACCAACGTGCCGGTGCGCGCGGTGATTTCGGCCGTCAATGTCGACAACATCTACAAGATTCCCGGGCTGCTGCACGAACAGGGACTGGACGAGATTGTGGTCGAGAAGCTGCACTTCAACGCCCCCAAGGCGAAGCTCGGCGAATGGGAGCGGGTGGTGCAGGCCATGGAACATCCCGAGGCCGAGGTCGAGATCGCACTGGTCGGCAAGTACGTGCATCTCACCGAGTCATACAAGTCGTTGTCCGAGGCGCTTCTGCATGCCGGTGTGCAGACACGCACGCGCGTCAACATTCGTTACGTGGATTCGGAACGTATCACCACCGAGGGTATGCATTTGCTCGACGGTGTGGATGCGATCCTGGTGCCGGGTGGCTTCGGCGAGCGCGGTATCGAAGGCAAGATCCAGACTGTGCAGTACGCGCGCACCCACAAAATCCCGTATCTCGGCATCTGCCTGGGCATGCAGGTGGCGGTGATCGAATTCGCACGGAACATCGCCGGTCTCAAGGGCGCGCACAGCACCGAGTTCGATCCGCGCACGCCGCACCCGGTGATCGCGCTCATCACCGAGTGGAAAACTGCCGAAGGCAAGATTGAAGTGCGCAACGCGCAAGGCGATCTGGGCGGTACCATGCGTCTCGGCGGCTACAATTGTCGTCTGCAACCGGGTTCGCGCACTCATACCATGTATGCCAAAGACATAATCCTCGAGCGCCACCGTCACCGCTACGAGTTCAACAACAACTATCGCGAGGTCCTGCAACAGCACGGTCTGGTGATTGCCGGCATGTCCGAAGATGGCAGCCTCGTCGAGGTGGTGGAGTTGCCCGATCATCCGTGGTTCGTGGGTGTGCAGTTTCATCCCGAATTCACCTCCACGCCACGCGATGGGCATCCGCTTTTCACCGGTTATATTCAGGCAGCGCGCGATAACCGCGCCGCACTCACCACCAAACAGGCAGCAACACGATGAAACTCTGCGGATTTGAAGTCGGCCTCGATAAACCGTTTTTTCTGATCGCCGGTCCGTGCGTGATTGAATCGAAGGAACTCGCGCACGACACCGCCGGGCGGCTGAAGGAGATTACCGCGCGCCTTGGCATCCCGTTCATCTACAAGTCGTCGTTCGACAAGGCCAACCGCAGCTCGGGCAAGTCGTTTCGCGGTCTCGGCATGGATACGGGCCTCCAGATTCTGGAGAGTGTGCGCCAGGCCATCGGCGTGCCGGTGCTCACCGATGTGCACGACATCCCGGAAATTGCGCCGGTGGCGGCGGTCGTGGATGTCCTGCAAACCCCGGCGTTCCTGTGCCGCCAGACGGATTTTATTCAGGCGGTCGCCGCCTGCGGCAAGCCGGTAAACATCAAGAAGGGCCAGTTTTTGGCGCCCGGCGACATGAAGAATGTCGTCGACAAGGCGAATGAGGCCGGCGGCACGGGTCGCATCATGGTGTGCGAACGCGGTGTGTCGTTCGGCTACAACAACCTGGTGTCGGACATGCGCTCACTCGCGATCATGCGTGACACCGGTTGCCCGGTGGTATTCGATGCCACGCACTCGGTGCAATTGCCGGGCGGGCAGGGTACAAAAAGCGGTGGGCAGCGCGAATTCGTGCCGGTGCTGGCGCGCGCGGCAATCGCCACGGGGATTTCCGGTATTTTCATGGAAACCCACCCGAATCCAGAGAAGGCACTGTCCGATGGTCCTAACGCCTGGCCGCTGGGCCACATGGAAGCGCTCCTGACGACGCTCAAGGAACTGGACGCGACCGTGAAGCGTCAGGGCTTCGCCGAGATGACTTTGCTCTCGAAGACTTGAGCAACCCACATACCAGCCTAGATGAACACAGGTCTGAGAAATTGGATTTGTGTTCATCTGGGGTGAATGAATCTTTTCCTTCACTAACAACAAGACGTTCGTTATGACAATTATTTCTGATGTGCGCGCGCGCGAAATCCTCGATTCGCGTGGTAATCCCACGATTGAAGCCGATGTTATCCTCAAAAATGGTGCGCGCGGGCGGGCCGCAGTGCCATCCGGTGCCTCCACCGGCGAACGCGAAGCGCTCGAGCTGCGTGACAACGACCCGCAGCGTTACCTGGGCAAGGGTGTCCGCCACGCCTGTGCCAACGTGACTGGCGAAATCAAAAAGGCCTTGCTTGGCAAAGACGCACGCGAACAGAGTGCGATCGACGAAATCATGATCGAGCTCGACGGCACGCCCACTAAGAGCCGTCTGGGCGCCAATGCCTTGCTGGCGGTATCGCTGGCCACGGCGCGTGCCGCGGCCGCGGGTGCGAACCTGCCGCTGTACCGTTATCTCAACAGCCTCGCGGGCGCCGTACCCATGCTGATGCCGGTGCCGATGATGAATATCATCAATGGCGGGGCGCATGCCGACAACAATATCGATTTTCAGGAGTTCATGATCCTGCCCGTGGGTGCGCCGAGCTTCTCCGAAGCGCTGCGTGCCGGCACCGAGGTGTTCCATGCCCTGAAGAAGGTATTACAGGGCATGAAGCTCAACACCGCGGTCGGCGATGAGGGTGGATTTGCCCCCGACCTGAAGTCGAATGAAGAGGCGCTGCAGGTCATCCTGCGCGGCATCGAGAAAGCCGGCTACAAACCGGGCGTGGACGTGGCGCTCGGCATCGACGCCGCCAGCTCCGAATTCAGTAAGAACGGCAAATACGAGCTGCAATCGGAGGGAGCCAGTCTCAGCCCCGACCAGCTCGTCGACAAGTTCGCCGCCTGGGTTGCCAAGTACCCGATTATCACCATCGAGGATGGCATGGGGGAGAACGACTGGGCTGGCTGGGCGATGCTCACCGACAAGCTCGGCAAGAAGATACAGATCGTGGGCGACGACCTGTTCGTCACCAACACCACAATTCTGGCCGAGGGCATCAAGAACGGCATCGCCAACTCGATCCTCATCAAGGTCAACCAGATCGGTACGCTGTCCGAGACACTGGCAGCGATCAGCATGGCGCGCCAGGCCGGCTACACGGCGGTGATTTCCCACCGCTCCGGCGAGACCGAAGACGCATTCATCGCCGACCTCGCCGTCGCCACCGGCACCGGTCAGATCAAGACCGGTTCATTGTCGCGTTCCGACCGCGTTGCCAAGTACAACCAGCTGTTGCGCATCGAGGAAGAGTTGGGGTCGGCAGCGGTGTATCCGGGCCAGAAAGCCTTCAAAAGGTTGTGAATCATCTGGCCATCGATAACGCAGAATGACTACCTCCGTGTCAGTATTCTCCCTGCACAATTTTTTACATACAGCGTCGACTGCATTTCACTGTACAAATCAGATCCGGCACGCGCCGGTGCTCGGCGTGGCGATGCTGCTGGCGTGAAAATCATACTCTATATCTTGACTGGCATCCTGATCGGCCTGCAGTACCCGCTGTGGTTGGGGGACGGCGGTTTGCTGGCGCTCTGGAAGCTTAAGCAGGAGATTGCCGCGCAGAAGTTGGAGAACACCGGCCTCAAGGAACGCAATCTGGCGCTCGAGGCTGAGGTGCGTGACCTGAAGGAAGGCTACGAGGCACTCGAAGAGCGCGCGCGCGCCGAACTGGGCATGCTGCGCCGCGGAGAAACCTTCTACCAAATCATCGAGAACGCCAGGAGCCCGGCTGAGAAGGAAAAATAACCGACTACCGCCGGTCGTGGGCTACTGATCAGGGAAAGACCATGAAGGGGCGCTGTGCCTTCTTGGCAATGCGCTTGCTGAGGAGTTTCAGGCTTGGTCTGCCACTTACCTGATAGACGCGTCGACTGAACACCAGTAAATCGGTCGTTGCGTTGTTTGCCATTTCAATGAGCGTGTCCGTTGGATCACCGGCCAATAGGCTGAAATTTGCCGTGTCGAGTTCCCTGGACGCACTCTCAAACTGAGTACGCGCTGCTTCCGCCTGTTCTTCCTGTTCCTTGCGGATATAGTCAAGGAATGTCTGGCGTGAAGCCTTGGCGGATTGCCAGTCATTACCGATGTAATCCACCCACTGTGAATCAATAACAAAAACGCCCGTCAGAGAGGCGTTACTCTGACGGGCGAGTTCAACAGTATAGTTCAGGGCTTCTTGCGAAGCCTCTGAACCGTCTACTGCAACAACAATATTTCTGAATCCCACAATGATTTCCGCTGGGTCGGTTATTTCTTGGCTGGTTCAGCCGGCATCGGTGCCGCGGGAGTCGTTGCCGGTGCCGTGACGGCGGCTGGCGCCGCGGCGGGCGCCGGTTCCGGTTTTTTTGTCGTCAACACCATTACGGCGGCAATCACAAGAACGCTCGTGACGATTGCGCCGACATCTTCAGCGCGGTCATCTTTAAACAGCGTCATTTTGGACTTATCGCCTACTGCGCCGATGGTCTCACTGCCTGGTTTTTTTGCCATGGTTCTGTCTCCTAAAGTTTTTGCAAGTGAGTTAGATTGCGACCAGATAGTCTTTGATCATCAATACCACCAGCAAGGCCAAGACGTATTTTGTCGTGCCCACGATCAGGCCGAGCTTGAGCGGTGCGCCGCCAGCCTTGGCGAGTTCCTTGAAATCGATGTAGCCGCCGAGACCCACCAAGCCGAAGCCGAAGATCCAGGTCATCCAGAGGCGTAACTCCTTGATGGTCTCGGAGGCCGGTGGCCCACCTTTGATGCCCACTGCACCGAATGCGCCCATGCTGGTGAGAAACACCATGACCAAGAAGCCGATGACGAATACCGGGAATTTCTCATACAACAATGTGCCCAGACCTTTGCGCTTGGCGCCTTCCGAGCTTTCTTTACCCGACCAGTACCAGACGGTCACGGCAAACACCGCAAACGGGATTGAGATCACTCGCATGATGTTCCAGATCTCGGCCACCGAAACGGCCGTGCCAGGCGCCACATTCGGGTTGAACGCGAGCGCGGCGGCCAGAACCTGGCCGGAGTTCAGAATGCCGGTGCCGATCCAGGCGCCGTATTGCAGGTCGTTGAGACCGAGTGCGTGACCGAGGAACGGGCTGATGAACATGGTCAGGATGCCAAAGCCCAGAATGGTGGCAATGGCGTAGGCCACGTGTGACGCCTTGGCTTCAACGGCCGGCGAGGTCGCCACCGATGCGGTGACGCCGCAGATGCTGAGGGCATTGGCCATGACACCAATCATGGAACGATCCAGACCGAGGAGCCTGCCGAACCACAACACCAGGATGATGGTCAGGATCACGAAGCCGCCGATCAGGAAGATGGCCATGGAGCCGAGCTGCACGATCGCGTTAAACGTGTACAGTGAGCCCAGCAAGATGATACCGGTCTTGATCATGAGACGTGAAAGCTTGAAACCATCGCTGAGAAAATCCGGCATTTTCCCGCCGAAAATCACATTCCGGTAGAGCATGCCCATGATGATACCCAGCAGGATGTAGTTAAGATGCGTGACCTTCACGAGCCAGCCCTTCGTACCAAAAACAACTGCGTCCGCCATCCAGGGCTCAATCCAGTTACGGATTATTACCATCGTAATGACAATCAGTGCCAAGCCGGGTACGGCCTTGGGCAGCTTTGCAAAGAAACTTGAGTCACTCATATCAATCCTCCAGAACCAGAGTTGGTTTCAACGACTTTAAATTTTTTCTGACAACGCGTTGGTACGACTCTTAAAATCAGAGTGGGGTCTGTTGCTGGGGTTCCTCCCGTGGTTGTGGACCCATCTTCGCCCTAAATTTTTTGATAATTTTTTTTATTAGTCCCTTCTTATATTCTTCGTCGAGCGGCCGAACCGGATTCAAGCATATGCACATGCACGAGACAAGCGCATAAATATTGGCTTTTGATATTGTTAATGCTTAAGCGCGCAAAAATTTACTGAATCAGCTGAGTGGGGAACTGGGTAGTGAGAGGCCAGATTCATGCTTCATGATGTAGCAGGTTCTACTGAATAGGGCAGATCAGCGATGTGTAGCAAAGACCCGTGTACACTGTTGAGATGCAGCTCAGCATGTTGGGCGCTGGTAAGCTGGATTACAGCGAGCAAGTCGTAGCCGCCATTCGGCGCCGGTTCTGCGCTCACCACGGTGCCGGCACTTTGGTCAGACACATCCGATGCGTATAAAGGGTTGCCAGGCTGTGGCGGACGATCGCTTTCGACATACGCCCGAAACATGCGTTGCTTGAGACGGCCGAGGTAATGCATGCGTGCCACAATTTCCTGTCCCGGATAGCAGCCCTTGGTGAAACTCACGCCGCCGACGAGTTCCAGGTTTGCCATTTGCGGTACGAATTCCTCAACCGTGCCAGGCAGAACCACAGGTGTGCCGGCCATGATGTCGAGCCAGGACCAGGGACCGGCACCGACCGGCATCGCTTTGGCGGAGAGCCCTTGCCAGAGCGGTGTGAGACGCGTCAGCGGTGCGAGCAATTCGAAGCGTGCATGCGGGCCGGGCAGACGGATGACCGTGATGTCATCGCTCGTCATCTGGTCGTAAACATTGGTCGGTAAGTTGCCCAGTGCATTCTTCAGTAAAGCCTCGGTGTTTGGCCCCGCCAGACCGATACGCCCGAAACTATTCTCAATGAAGTCAATCTTCGCCTTGGCGCGCAGGACGAACATGCGTAAACGTTTGAGTGTCGACTCGGCGAGGGCAGCGGGCAATTGCAGATAATATGTACCGTCTGTGCCCTGAAAGATCAGAAAAATCGCATACATGCGTCCTTTCGCATTGCAGTAGGCGCTCAATTGGGCGCGCGCCGTGCTGACCAGACGAATATCGTTACTGAGCTGGCCTTGCAGGAAGTTTTGCGCATCCGCACCATCGGCGCGCAGCACGGCGAGGTGCGAGAGATCCGCAAGAATGTCGGAGTTTGCCGCGTTGTGCCGTTCGGTTTCCGGATTGCCAAAATGCAGGACGCGGTCGTCTTCGAACACGGCACCCGCTTGGGCGAGAAGCGTGCGCCACTCGGGGTGCATCGGGGCATGGGTCGTGACGGCGGGTTGCATGGCGGCGGCTACTCCTGTCGGTGAGCGGTGAGTATACCGCGCCTGCTCTCGAGCTCGGCTATAGTCCTTATGGCAATCAAGGGTTTTTGGATCACCGGAACATGTCAGCGAGTCAGGCAGAGCGCGGCAAGGACCGGTTGAGCTGGAAGTCCTGAGAATGAGAGGTAGACTGTAGTCATTAGGAGCGTAGGGAAACGTATGGCAGAAAGAAATAGCCACAAGCGCCCGAAAAATTTGGACCTGTTGCGTATTCGTTTGCCGGTCGGGGGCGTTGTATCTATTCTGCACCGTGTTACCGGAGTCTTGCTGGTTCTGTTACTGCCGCTCGCATTTCTGCTTTTACAGTCATCGCTTCAGAGTCCTGAGGGTTATGCGCAGGTCGTGGCGCTTCTGAGTTCCCTGCCGGCGCGCGTGCTCCTGCTGTTCGTTACCATCCTGCTGGCGCACCATTTTCTGGCCGGTGTACGGCATCTGCTGCTCGATATCGATCTCGGGATCAGCCGTCGCGGCGGCCGGCTGGGCGCCTGGTTGGTGCTTGTCGCTGTGGTGGGCACGGCTGTGGTTGCGGGAGGGTGTCTGTTCCGATGAATACCGGTAGTCCTCATGGCAGTGGTAGCGCGCATCGTGGTCTTGGCGAATGGCTTCTGCAGAGACTGAGTGCGCTTTATCTTGCCGGCTTCGCGCTGTGGTTGGTCGTGCGTCTGGCGATGGCGATGTCTGCGGATTATGTCGCCTGGAAAGCGTGGATGGCGACGGGTGAAGTTCGGCTGGCGTTCGCACTGTTTTTCCTGAGCGTGCTGGTGCACGCATGGGTTGGGATGCGCAACGTGTTCCTCGATTACCTGAAACCGGCGTGGGTGCGAGCTGTCGCACAGCTGCTGTTGGCCTTCGGCCTGCTCGCGCTCGCCTTCTGGGCCGCGCAGATTCTGCTCGTGGATGCGTCCGCATGAATCTCGCGCGGCGCAAATTCGATTGTTTGGTGATCGGTGCGGGCGGCGGTGGACTGCGCGCGGCGCTGCAACTGGCCGAGGGCGAGGCGCACGTCGCGGTTGTTTCAAAAGTGTTTCCGACCCGTTCGCACACGGTGGCCGCGCAGGGTGGCATGAATGCGGCGCTCGGCAATGTGCTGCCGGACAACTGGCACTGGCACATGTACGACACCATCAAGGGTGGCGACTTCCTCGCCGATCAGGACGCGGTCGAATACATGTGCCGCGCGGCGGCGCGCCAGGTGATCGAGCTTGAACACTACGGCGTGCCGTTCACGCGCCTCGAAAACGGCCGTATCTATCAAAGGCCATTCGGCGGCCAGAGCCAGAACTTCGGCGGCGCGCAGGCGGCACGCACCTGCCCGGCGGCCGACCGCACCGGGCATGCCATTCTGCATACGCTCTATCAGCAGAACATCAAGGCACGCACGCATTTTTTCGACGAGTTCTTTGCCATCGATCTGCTGCGCGATGCTGACGGTTACGTGCTCGGTGCGCTGGTGCTGGAGATCGAGACCGGCGAGCCGCTGATCATCGAGGCCAAGACCACGCTCATTGCCACCGGTGGTGCGGCGCGCATGTATCGCACCTGCACCAATGCCATGATCAACACCGGCGACGGCATGGCCATGGCACTGCGTGCCGGCATTCCATTGCAGGACATGGAGTTCATGCAATTTCACCCGACCGGTATCGCCGGGCTCGGCGTGCTCATCAGCGAGGGCGCGCGTGGGGAAGGCGGGTACTTGGTGAATAGCCAGGGCGAACGCTTCATGGAACGCTACGCACCCACAGCCAAGGATCTGGCGAGCCGCGATGTCGTGGCACGCGCCATCGAGATTGAGGTGCGCGAAGGACGCGGCTGTGGGCCGAACAAGGATTACATCCATCTCAAGGTCGACCATCTCGGCGCGGACCTGATCAAGAGCAAATTGCCCGGTATCCGCGAGTTGTCCATGCGTTTTGCGCATGTTGACCCCATCGAAGCGCCCATGCCGGTCTACCCGACCGCGCACTACACCATGGGTGGCATTCCGACCAACCGCTATGGCCAGGTGGTGGTACCGGTGCAGACAGGGCCGGAAGAGCCAGTGCCCGGGTTGTATGCGGTGGGTGAGTGCGCCTGTGTGTCCATCCATGGCGCCAATCGCCTGGGCGGCAATTCGCTGCTCGACATCGTGGTGTTCGGGCGCGCCGCGGGCAACCACATTCTCGAATTCCTGAAGGAGAATCGTTATCACCGCACGCTGACAGAAGCGAACATCGAGCCTGCGCTGCAGCACTTGGTGCGCTGGGAGGCCAAGGGCGATGGCGAATCGGCAGACAAGCTGGGCGAGGAACTGCGCCGCACCATGGAGCAGCACTGCGGCGTGTTCCGCACTCAGGAAGTGCTCGACCAGGGGGTAGCGAGGGTGCTGAAACTGCGTGAGCGCTTACAGAACGCACGCCTGCGGGATCACAGCAAGGTGTTCAATACCGCGCGCATCGAAGCGTTTGAAACCGAGAACCTGATGGAAGTGGCGCTCGCCACAGTGGTATCGGCGGCGGCGCGGCATGAAAGCCGCGGGGCACACTCGCGTGTGGATTATCCGGAACGGGACGATCTGCAGTGGCTCAAGCATTCGCTGTATAGCCGTGATGCCCAGCGCCTCGATTACAAACCGGTGCGCATGAAGCCGCTCACGGTCGATTCCTTTCCGCCGAAAAGGCGCACGTATTAAGGGGCGACATGAAATTCTCCATCTACCGCTACAACCCGGAGACCGACCGCCAGCCGCGCATGCAGGACTACGAGCTGCCAGATGACTGCGGCGCGATCATGCTGCTGGATGCACTGCTGCTGCTCAAGCAGCAGGACGATTCCCTGAGCTTCCGGCGTTCCTGTCGCGAAGGGGTGTGCGGGTCGGATGGCATGAACATCAATGGTCGCAACGGACTCGCCTGCATACTTCAGCTCGATGCGCTCAAGCAGCCGATTACGCTCCGGCCTTTGCCGGGTCTGCCGGTGATTCGCGATCTGATTGTGGATCTGACCCAGTTCTATAACCAGTATCGAACCGTTAAACCCTGGCTCATCAATAAGGATCCCGAGCCCGAGATCGAGCGCCTGCAATCCCCGGAGGAGCGCGCGCGTCTCGATGGTTTGTATGAATGTGTGTTGTGCGCCTGTTGCACGACCGCCTGCCCCTCGTTCTGGTGGAATCCGGACCGCTTCCTCGGACCGGCGGCGCTGTTGCAGGCCAGCCGCTTTCTGAACGACAGCCGCGATCAAGCCATGGGTGAACGCCTCGATGACCTCGACGACCCCTATCGGCTGTTCCGCTGCCACACCATTATGAATTGCACCGACGTCTGCCCGAAGGGGCTCAACCCTGCGCTGGCAATCGGCCACATCCGCCAGATGCTGCTCAAGCGCGTACTATGAGTGTCGTTCAGGACGAAACCATGCGGCGCCTGCGTTGGCAGTGTCGGCGCGGTCTGCTCGAGCTCGATCTCCAGTTCACACGTTTTCTCGAACAGCACTACTCCACGCTGAATGCCGTGGAGCAGGGTGCATTTCAGCGTCTTCTCGAACAGCCGGATCAGACGCTTTTCGCCTGGCTCCAAGGCCAGCAAGAACCCCCACCTGACCTAAAGATAATTGTCTGGAAAGTGTTACAATAGTATGATTATTAATATAAAAAAATCATATGTTCTAACCACAATCGTGCTCGGCGCGCATATCGGCGCGCTGCTATTGTCACTCGGCCTGCCGATAGCAGTGTGGCTGCGCTTCGGGCTCGCAATGCTGATCGGTGCGAGTCTCTCGCGGCAGTGGCGGCACGGAATAGGGGCGACCGCGGTTGAATTGAGACTCGAGGATGACGGTTCCTGTATCCACACAGCGAACGGTGCACAACGCCGCTACCACATTGTACGTGCGACAGCCCATGCCGGGTTCGTGCGCTTCACGATGACGCGAACCGGCGAGCGCTCGCGCACACTGCTCGTGCCGCGGGACGCGGTTGATTCTGAGGTATTCCGTAACTTGCGCGCCCGGATCCTGCAACGGCGTCTGCCGGTGCCCGATAAGATACCGGCTTAGGCGCCGGCAGAGTGTCCCGGTGTGAGCACGGTATCGCGCGCCTCGGGCGCAAGCTGCGGATAGTCGCGTGAGAAGTGCAGGCCGCGTGATTCGTGGCGTGCCTGGGCCGAGCGGATGATGAGCTCGGCGACTAGCGCCAGGTTGCGCAGTTCAATCAGGTCGCTGTTGATACGGAAGTTGCTGTAGTACTCACGAATCTCTTCGCGCAGCAGTTTCACGCGGTGCTGGGCGCGTTCCAGGCGCTTGTTGGTGCGTACGATGCCGACGTAGTCCCACATGAAGCGGCGCAATTCATCCCAGTTGTGCGAGACCACCACCAGTTCGTCCGCATCGGACACGCGGCTTTCGTCCCATAACGGCAGGTCGGTGGCGGCGGCCGGTGCCTGCGGGAGTTGCGCGCGGATGTCTTCGGCGGCGGCTTCGGCGAACACCAGGCATTCGAGCAGCGAGTTGCTGGCCAGGCGATTCGCACCATGCAGGCCGGTGAAGGCGCATTCGCCGGCGGCGTACAGGCCGGGGAGATCGGTGCGGGCGCGCAAGTCGGTCATGATCCCGCCGCAGGTGTAATGCGCGGCCGGCACCACCGGGATCTTCTGCCGGGTCATGTCGATGCCGTATTCCTTCAGCCGTGCGTTGATGGTCGGAAAATGCGCGCGCACAAAATCCGCCGGCTTGTGGCTGATGTCGAGATACACGCAGTCGAGGCCGCGGCGCTTCATCTCGAAGTCGATGGCGCGCGCCACCACGTCGCGCGAGGCGAGCTCGCCGCGCGGGTCATGTGCTTGCATGAACGGTTTGCCATCTGACAACAGCAGTCGTCCGCCCTCGCCGCGCACCGCCTCGCTGATGAGGAAGGTGCGCGCCTGCGGGTGATACAGGCAGGTAGGGTGGAACTGCATGAATTCCATGTTGGCCACCCGACAACCGGCGCGCCAGGCCATGGCGATGCCGTCGCCGGTCGAGGTATCGGGGTTGGTGGTATACAGGTATACCTTGGAGGCACCACCGGTGGCGAGCACCACAAAGCGCGCACTGAATACCTCGACATGGCCGCTCGGTTTGTTCAGGGCATACAGGCCGAGGACGCGGTTATCACCGCCACGTCCAAGCTTGCGGCGTGTGATCAGGTCCACGGCAATGTGGTTTTCCAGCAGGGTAATATTCGGGTGGGCCCGCACCCGATCGGCGAGAGTCGTTTCCATGGCCTTGCCCGTGGCATCGGCGGCGTGAATCACGCGCCGGTGGCTGTGACCGCCTTCGCGGGTCAGGTGATAATGTGGCCGCCCATCCGGGCCGAGTTCGCGGGTAAAGCCCACACCCTGGTCGATAAGCCAGCGAATCGCCGCCGGGCCACGTTGCACGGTGAATTCCACGGTATCACGGTGGCAGAGCCCGCCGCCGGCCGTCAGCGTGTCCTGTATGTGTGCGTCAAACGTATCGGCATCATTCAGGACCGCGGCCACCCCCCCTTGGGCGTAGAGGCTCGATCCCTGGGTAAGGTCGGCTTTGGCCAGCACGGTGACTTTAGCGGTCTCGGCCAGGCGCAGGGCCAGGCTCAGCCCGGCCACGCCACTACCGACGATGAGAACTTCCGTGGAAAAACAAGCCCGGGGTATGGACATGGCTGATAGGGCGAGAGGTCGACCAGGTGAATTTTAGGGTATTATCCTGCCGGTTGAATATGCCGGATGTGGCGTTGTCCGAGTTAACAACAATCAACGTCAACTATAACCACGGTCAGTGTAGTACGGCGAACTTTATTTTCCCGCCGTGGTCTTTATATCCGGTGACGCAAAACGGCGTTGCCGGGCAGGGGAAGGGGATAGGCCCGGATGGTCGTCGAGCGCAGTATTGATCAACAATTGGTGGTGCGGGTCCAGAAAGGCGACAAGTCGGCCTTTGATCTGCTGGTGCGCAAATACCAGCATCGCATTGCCAAGCTCGTGTCACGCTATGTGTACGATCGGACTGAGGTCGAGGATGTCACCCAGGAGGCCTTTATCAAGGCCTTCCGTGCCATCAAGGGATTTCGCGGCGAGAGCGCCTTTTATACCTGGCTCTATCGCATCGCGATCAACACGGCCAAGAATTATCTGGTTGCGCAGGGCCGTCGACCGGCGATCGCCGATGTCGAAACGGAAGATGCCGAGGTGAGCGACATCGGCACCAACCTGCGTGATGCCACGACGCCGGAGCGGCATTTGTTGGCCGATGAGATCGGCCGTACCGTGGAGCGGGTGCTGGCGGCGCTGCCCGAAGATCTGCGCACCGCCGTGACACTGCGCGAGATCGAAGGGTTGAGTTATGAAGAGATCGCCGAGGTCATGGATTGTCCAATCGGTACAGTACGCTCGCGCATCTTTCGGGCGCGCGAGGCGATCGACAAGGAACTGCAGCCCCTCCTTGAAGGCTAGGGACGCACATCAACGAATTTCAGTCAGGACCGGATACGTATGAAAGAACAGATATCGGCGTTGCTGGATGGTGAAGGGAGCAATCTGGAACGTGAACGGGTGTTGCGTGCACTGGGTTCCGACCCAGAACTGCGCGGAACCTGGGAGCGCTACCACGTGGCCAGTGCCGCCATACGTCGAGAGCTTGGGGTCATGGTCAGTCCAGACCTTGTCGGCCGTTTGCATGAGCGCCTGCAACACGAGACCCAAAACGATGAGCGCCGCCGTTTCCTGACACCGCGTGTCCTGAAGTTTACCGCCGGACTCGCGATCGCCGCTTCCGTCGCCGCTGTCGCGATTCTGAACCTTCCACCGCTCGTGTCACCAGTTGTTGCCCCCATCGCCCGCAATGCCTCCGGCCCGGTCACCGGCAAGAGCACCCTGGCGGATGCACGCCAGACGCCGGCAAATCAACAGAGTGCCCTTAACCTGTACCTCGTGCAGCATGGTGAGTTCACGCCGGCCACCGGCATGAATGGCATGCTTTCGTATGTGCGGGTGATTGGCCGCGATAACAGCACGACAGACAACGCCAACGCGGAATGACCGGGCATTCTTTGCACCGCATCAGCCTGGCGGTTCTGCTGGGCCTTGCTGCCCCATGGGTAGCTGCTGCCGACGCGCAAACATTGTTTGCGCGCATGTATCAGGCCGGGCGTAGTCTCGATTACGAAGGCACCTTTGTCTACCAGCATGGCGATCATTTGAACAGCCTGCGTATCATTCACAAGACGGGTGCGGGTGGTGTGCGTGAGCGACTGGTGTCGTTGGACGATACGCCACGCGAAATTATCCGCACGGATAGCGAGGTGCGTTGCTACCTTCCGGATGAAAATGCGGTGTTGGTTGACCATCGTCGCGCCGACGACCGCAGCTTTCCTGCGCTCCTGCCCGACTCTCTCACGCAACTCAACGGCAATTACAAGATCCGTGTTGGCAAGGAAGGTCGTGTGGCCGGACGCAAAACGGTTTCGGTGCTCATCAAGCCACGCGATGCCTTTCGATACGGATATCAACTGTGGGCGGACGAGGAGAGCGGTCTGCTGTTGAAGGCCAGTCTGCTCGATGAGCATGGTGGCGTGGTTGAGCAGTACATGTTCACGCAGGTATCGATCGGCAAGCCCATCGCCGAAGCTGACCTCAAACCGCTACACCCGGATAAAGGGCTCGTGTGGCAGCGCGCGGATGACGAGCCGCCGAGGCCATCCTCCGGACAGTGGACAGCCGCGCACCTGCCGTCCGGCTTCTCCCTGACGGCACGTCTCCTGCGCCGGCTGCCGGCGCGACAACAGCCGGTCGAGCATCTGGTGTACTCGGATGGTCTCGCCGTGGTTTCCGTTTTTATCGAACGGGCCGATGACGCCGCCAAGGACAATTTGATTTCTGGTCTGAGCCACATGGGCGCGGTGCACGCATTTGGCAAGGTCGTCGATGGCTATCAGGTCACTGTGGTTGGCGAGACGCCGGCTGTCACAGTGAACATGATTGGTGAATCGGTCGGACCTCGGCCATGAGAGCAAGCGACATGCGTACACCGGCCATCCTGCTCATCGGTCTTTGGATATGGACGCTGGTGACCCCTGCGATGGCCGCGCCGGCGGTACTGCGCGCGTTGCCGGATTTCGTGCCCCTCGTGGAAAGCAGTGCCCAGGCGGTGGTGAACATCAGCACCACCCAGCTGATCAAACGCCCGGCGGGTCCGGGCAGCGAGATTCCGGAGGCGCCCGAAGGTAATGGCCCGTTCAATGATTTCTTGCGCCGTTATTTCGGCGAAGATGAGCTGCCTCCCGAAGTCTTCGACAACAAATCACTCGGTTCGGGCTTCCTGATCTCCCCGGACGGCTACATCCTGACCTGTGCACACGTGGTGGAAAATGCCACCGAGATCCTGGTGCGCCTGACCGATCGACGCGAATTCACCGCTAAAGTGATCGGTGCCGACCGGCGCAGCGACGTGGCGCTTCTCAAGATCGATGCCACCGGTCTGCCGCAAGTGCGGATCGGCGACCCGGAGAAGGTGCGCGTTGGCGAATGGGTGCTCGCCATCGGTTCACCCTTCGGGTTTGAGAGCTCCGCCACCGCCGGCATTGTCTCGGCCAAGGGGCGTAGCCTGCCGCGTGAAAACTATGTGCCGTTCATCCAGACCGACGTCGCCATCAATCCCGGTAACTCCGGCGGGCCGCTGTTCAACCTGCAGGGTGAGGTGATCGGTGTGAATTCGCAAATCTACAGCCGCACGGGCGGCTTCATGGGGCTCTCGTTTGCAGTGCCGATTGATATCGCCATGCAGGTGTCGAAGCAGCTCAGAGCCAGTGGACATGTGCAGCGCGGCTGGATCGGTGTGACGATACAAGATGTCACACGTGAACTGGCCGAATCCTTCGGTATGAAGCGCCCGTACGGCGCCTTGATCGCCGATGTGCTGCCGGAGGGTCCTGCGGCCAAGTCCGACCTGCGCGTGGGTGACGTGGTGGTGGAGTATGAAGGCCATCGCATCAATCTGTCTGCCGATCTGCCGCCGCTCGTGGGTCAGACCATGCCCGGCACGCGCGCCAAGCTCGCGATCATCCGCGGTGGCCAGTCCCAGGTGGCGACGGTCACCATTGCCGAGCTCCCGGAGGAGACCAGCGAGACCCGCCCCGAGCCGCCGTCCGGACCGGAGCGGCAGGGGGTGCTGGGCATGCAGCTCAAGGACCTGACGCCCGCCCAGCGCAAACAGCTTGGGGTAAGCCAGGGTGTGCTGGTGGAGAAGGTGGCCGAGGGGCCGGCGCTCAAGGCCGGGGTGCGGCCGGGCGACGTGATCCTGCAGGTCCAGGGTCGGCCGATGCGTTCAGCCGCCGAGCTGCGCGAGTTGGTGCCGCAGCTGCCCCGCAACAAGCCGGTGCCGGTGCTGGTACGGCGTGGTGCCGCCGCCCTGTTTCTGGCGCTGCGCATCGCCGAATAAGCCGGGAATAAGCCGGTACAAGCACACCTGAAACCGGGTATGATTAGCCCATTCAATCCGCAGTTGTCCGTTTGACCACATGGCTTTATTCCTTCTGAGTGGTGCAGGCAGGGCGCCCGCAGCGTCCTTTGTTTGCCTTGGCACATGCCCACCCGAGGCGCCCGTATGAGCGGCTGGGATCCGCAGTTCATCCGCAATTTCTCCATCATCGCGCACATCGATCATGGCAAGTCGACGCTCGCCGATCGTTTCATTCAGTTTTGTGGCGGGCTGGCGGAGCGCGAGATGCAGGCACAGGTGCTCGATTCGATGGACATCGAGCGCGAGCGCGGTATCACCATCAAGGCCCAGACCGTGGCGCTCGACTACCAGGCCACGAACGGTCAGCGCTATCGCCTGAATCTGATCGACACGCCGGGACATGTCGATTTCTCCTACGAGGTGTCACGTTCGCTGACCGCCTGCGAGGGCGCACTGCTGGTGGTGGATGCCTCGCAGGGCGTGCAGGCCCAGACCGTGGCCAATTGCTATACCGCCTCCGAACTGAACCTGGTGATCCTGCCGGTGCTCAATAAGATCGACCTGCCGCAGGCCGACCCGGAGCGGGTGATCAAGGAGATCGAGGACATCATCGGCATCGATGCCACCCATGCGCTCACGTGCAGCGCCAAGACCGGTATCGGTATACCCGAGATTCTCGAAGCCATCATCCAACACATTCCGGCACCCTCGGGTGATGCCACGGCGCCACTGCAGGCGTTGATCATCGACTCCTGGTTCGACAATTATCTCGGCACCGTGGTGCTGGTGCGCGTCATGCAGGGCACGCTGGCACCGAAACAGAAAATCCGGCTCATGGCGACGGGCGATGAGTTTCCGGTCGATCAGGTCGGGGTGTTCACGCCCAAGCGCACGCTGACCGAATCGCTGGGGGTGGGCGAGGTGGGATTCATTATTGCCGGCATCAAGGATGTGCGCAGCGCGCGCGTTGGTGACACGGTCACGCGCGCCGACAAGCCGGCCACCACACCCCTGCCAGGATTCAAGGAGATCAAGCCGCGCGTGTTCGCCGGCCTCTATCCGGTCGAGGCGAGTGATTACGAAGCGTTCCGGGATGCACTGCAGAAACTCACGCTCAACGATGCCTCGCTGCACTATGAGCCGGAAACCTCGCAGGCGCTTGGTTTCGGCTACCGGTGCGGCTTCCTTGGCATGCTGCACATGGAGATCATTCAGGAGCGCCTGGAGCGCGAGTACAATCTGAACCTCATTACCACTGCGCCGACGGTCGTCTACGAAGTACTGACTGTCAAAGGCGAGGTCCTGCAGGTTGAAAATCCGGCCAAATTGCCGGATCCGACGCTCATTGAAGAAATCCGTGAGCCGATTATCCGCGCCAATATCCTGTTGCCATCTGAGTACATCGGCCCGGTGATTGCGCTGTGCGTGGAGAAGCGCGGTGTTCAGAAGAACATGTTGTACGTCGGCCGACAGGTGATGCTCACCTACGAAATGCCGCTGGCCGAAGTGGTGCTGGATTTCTTCGATCGGCTGAAATCGGTGTCGCGCGGCTACGCGTCGCTCGATTACGACTTTCTCGAGTTCCGGCCGACCGACGTCATCAAGCTCGAGGTGCTGATTAACGGCGAGCGGGTGGATGCCCTGTCCAGCATGGTGCACCGCGCGCAAGCCCAGTACCGCGGGCGCGATCTCGTCACCCGGCTGCGCGGATTGATCCCGCGCCAGATGTTCGATGTCGCTATTCAGGCGGCCATCGGTTCGCATATTATTGCGCGCGAAACGGTCAAGGCGTTGCGCAAGAATGTGATCGCCAAGTGTTACGGCGGCGACATCTCGCGCAAACGCAAACTCCTCGAGAAACAGAAAGAAGGTAAAAAGCGTATGAAGCAGGTCGGTTCGGTGGAAATTCCGCAGGAAGCGTTTTTGGCAGTACTGCGCGTGGACGAGAAATAAGCCATGGACTTCGCCCTCATCATGTTCATCGCGCTCCTGGCAACCGGGTTCATCTGGGCCATCGATCACTTTGTCTGGGCGCCGGTTCGTGCGCGCGCCGCCGCGGCCCTGCAGAAGGTCGGCGAGCCGGAAACGGCCGTGAACAAGGCACGCCACGAGCCACTCATCGTCGAATACGCGCGCGCGTTTTTTCCGGTGATTTTGTTCGTGTTCCTGTTGCGATCGTTTTTGGTCGAGCCGTTCAGAATCCCGTCGGGCTCGATGATGCCAGGCCTGCTGGCAGGCGATTTCATCCTGGTGAACAAGTTCACTTATGGTCTGCGTCTGCCGGTGATCAACCGGAAAGTGGTGGACGTCGTGGCCCCGAAGCGCGGCGACGTGATGGTATTTCGCTATCCCGGCGACCTTTCGGTTAACTACATCAAACGCGTCATCGGCGTTCCCGGCGACCACATCGTGTACCGCGACAAGAAACTCTTCATCAATAATCAGCCCATACCGCAGAGTCCGGAGGGCGACTACACTTATACAGAGTCCGGCGACCATCTGATTTTCGCCCGTCTCCTGAAGGAGCAACTCGATGGGGTGGCGCATGACATTCTGCTCAGCGAAGGCCAGGGTTCTGGCATACTGGAGTTCACTGTACCGGAAGGGCATTATTTCATGATGGGCGACAACCGCGATCGCAGCAATGACAGCCGCTACTGGGGCATGGTGCCGGAAGCCAATATTGTCGGCCGGGCATTCCTGATCTGGTTTAGCTGGGACATGACGAAGGGTGGCGTGTCCTGGAGCCGCATTGGCAGTTCGATTCGATGAATGAAACATTTATGTGGAGGCACAGCATGCTGACAAGGGAAAATCAACATGGCATGACCTTCTGGGGTCTGCTGGTGGTGGCGGCGATATTCATCTTCTTCGTTGTGCTTTTCTTCAAGCTGTTGCCACCGTATATGGAGCATGCCAAGGTCAAGACGTCGCTCGAGAACATCGCGCATCAGCCAGATGCCGGCAATATGGAAAAGGCCCAGATCAAGGCGGCACTCGACCGGCGCTTCAGCATCGAAGACATAAACGATGTTGATCTCAGTAAGAGCTTGTCCGTGGAGAAGAAGCCCGGCAGTATGACCATCCGCATCGCCTACGAACGACGCGTGCCACTGGCCTACAATGTGACGGCACTGATCGAGTTTGATGACACGGCTCAGGTCACAGTCCATTGAGCAGTGCTCACAACGAACTCACCAAGCGACTGGGGTATGATTTCCGTGATGGCGCGCTCCTCGCGCGCGCGCTGACCCATCGCAGCCGCAGCAGCCGTAATTACGAACGTCTGGAGTTCTTGGGCGACAGCATCCTGAGCTTCATTATTGCCGATGTCCTGTATGACCGGTTCCCGCAGCTCAGTGAAGGCGAGCTGACACGCCTGCGGGCGATGCTGGTGCGACGCGAGACGCTGGCGACTCTTGCCCGCGACCTGGATCTCGGCAACTGCCTCGATCTCGGCAGCGGGGAGCTCAAAAGCGGCGGCTTCGACCGCGATTCAATTCTTGCCGATGCCCTGGAAGCGGTATTTGGGGCTGTCTACAAAGATGGTGGTCTGGAGGCGGTACGGGATGTGGTTTTGCGCCACTATCAGACCATCCTGAACCGAATCGACCCAGGCAGTATTCTCAAGGATCCGAAAACACGTTTGCAGGAGTTTCTCCAGCGCAAGTCGCTGGCGATACCGGTCTATAACGTGCTGGAAGTCAGCGGCGAGCCACACCAGCAGCGTTTTGTTGTGGAATGCCGTGTGCCGGGCCTGGCGGACGCCGTGCGTGGCGAGGGCAGTAGCCGTCGGTATGCCGAACAGGCGGCAGCCAGCAGCGCCTGCGAACTCCTGAATTGCAACAATGATGACTAGGCCCGCGCCCGACATGACGCTGCCCGACGGCAGTTTTCGAAGTGGGTTCGTGGTGATTATCGGCCGGCCGAATGCCGGAAAATCCACCTTGCTCAATCGTCTCGTTGGGCAAAAGGTCAGCATCACCTCACAGCGCGCCCAGACCACGCGCCACCGCATACTCGGTATTCACACCACGACGCAGGCACAGATCATTTACGTGGATACCCCCGGGCTGCAACTTGGCGAAAGCGGCAAGCAGCTCAGCCGCCTCATGAAACGCGAGGCCCGCGTGAGCCTGGAAGGCGTCGACGCCGTGGTGCTGGTAATGACGGCAGACGGCTGGACGGAACGTGACGAGCCGGCACTCGAATTGGCGCGCCAGGCGACCTGTCCGGTGATTCTGGCGATCAACAAAGTGGATCGCCTGAAAAACCGCGAACGCCTGCTGCCGTTAATCGAAGCGATGCGGCAGCGACACGAGTTCGCTGAAATAGTGCCACTGTCGGCGCAAGACGGCGACAACGTCGCCGTGCTGGAGAAAATCCTGCTGCGGCTCCTGCCCGAGCATCCTCCCTACTTTGAAGCCGAGCAGGTCACCGATCGTAGCGAGCGCTTTCAGGCTGCAGAGTTCGTGCGCGAGCAGGTGTTCCGCAGTTTCGGCGAGGAAGTGCCGTACGCCGTGGCGGTCGAGATTACCGCATTCCGGGAGGAGCCGAAGCATCAGCACATCGACGCCGTGATCTGGGTGGAGAAGGAAGGCCAGAAGGCGATTCTGATCGGCAAAGGCGGTACCAATCTGAAGGAAATCGGGCAGCGCGCGCGCCTCGAAATGCAGAAGGCCTTCGGCCGCAAGGTCTACCTCGGGCTCTGGGTCAAAGTGCGCGAGGGCTGGTCGAACGATGCACGCGCATTGAAGAGTCTCGGCTACAGCGAGGAGGATTGATGCGCGTCAGCCTGGAACCGGCCTACGTCCTGCATCATCACGACTATGCCGAGACCAGCCTCTTGCTTGAAATGTTTACCCGCCGACATGGACGCCTGGGGGTCATTGCCAAGGGCGCGCGCCGCGCGCGCTCACCGCTGCGTGCCGCGCTGATACCCTTTCAGCCGCTGCTATTGAGTTTCAGCGGTCGTGGCGAGCTTTCTCTGCTCACTGCGGCCGAACCGGCCGGACCGGCACCGGCGGTTGCCGGCGAAGGCCTGTTCTGCGGCCTGTATCTCAACGAATTGTTGTTGCGCCTGTTGCACCGGCATGACCCACATGAACGCCTGTTCGAAAGTTATAGCGACGCGTTAGGCCGGCTCGGTGAAGGGCGGGATATGGAGGCGGTGTTGCGTGTGTTCGAAAAGCGCCTGCTCGAGGACATCGGTTTTGGTCTGGTCCTCGATCAGGATGTGCAGGATGGCGCGCCCTTGCAGCCCGAGCTGATCTATCGCTACATTCCGGAACGTGGGCCGGTGCCAGCAGTTGCCGCAGATGGTGAGGGCATAGCCGTACAAGGTGCCAGCCTGCTGGCGCTGGCGCGTGAGCGTTTGGATAACGCGGTTGCACTGCGTGAAGTGAAGCATTTGATGCGTACCCTGTTGGCGCGTCATCTGGGTACACGGCCGTTGTCCAGCCGTGGCCTGTTTCGTCCGCGGCCTGCACCGGATGCGCTAGAATATCCGCCGTCCGTGACCGATGCCGACGACAAAAGGAGCAAGGCGTGATCAGACTGGGCGTAAACATCGACCATGTGGCGACACTGCGCCAGGCACGCGTGACACGTTTTCCGGATCCGGTGCAGGCTGCGATTGAGGCCGAGCAGGCAGGTGCGGACGCCATCACCCTGCATCTGCGCGAGGATCGCCGCCACATTCAGGAGCGCGATGTCGAACTGCTGAAGTCGGTGTTGCAGACGCGTATGAATCTGGAAATGGCCGTGACCGAGGAAATGGTGGCGTATGCGTTGCGTGTACGGCCAGAAGAATGCTGCTTGGTGCCAGAGCGTCGCCAAGAGCTCACCACCGAAGGTGGCTTGGATGTGGTCACACACGAAAAAAATATCAGCGCCGCCTGCGCGCGCCTGGCTGAGGCCGGCGTGCGGGTGTCGTTGTTCGTGGACGCCGAGGCCGCGCAGATCGATGCAGCCCTGCGCAGTGGCGCGCCGGTGATCGAGATCCACACCGGACGCTATGCGGATGCGCCGGGTGCCGACGAGCGCGGCGACGAGTTGGCGCGTATTGGGCTCGCTGTGCAGCAGGGTCTGGATCTCGGATTACAGATTAACGCCGGGCACGGCCTCAACTATCACAATGTGCAGGCGATCGCGGCCATTCCCGGCATCGCCGAGCTCAATATTGGTCACGCGATCGTGGCGCGCGCCGTATTCAGCGGATTGCAGGAGGCCGTGCGCGAAATGAAGCGGTTGATGCGCGAGGCGCGTGCGCGGTGATCTTCGGCATTGGCACGGACATCGTGCGCGTGGCGCGCATGCAGAAGAACATCGAGCGTTACGGCGAAAAATTTGCCGAACGCATTCTCACGTCGGCCGAGCTTGTCGAGTACCGGAAGGAGGCGCGCCAGGCGCATTTTCTCGCCAAGCGCTTCGCTGCCAAGGAAGCCGCGGCCAAGGCCATGGGCACTGGCTTTCGCGACGGTCTCATGTTGCACCACATCGGGGTTACGCACGACAGCGTCGGCAAGCCGCAGCTCGCCTTTACCGACCAAGCCGCAGAATTTGTGCAGGCCAACAACATCACCAGTGTGCACGTGAGCTTGGCGGACGAAGAAGACCATGCGGTCGCGTTTGTGACGCTAGCGACCGGATAATCGCTGACAGAATCTTATTTCTTGCGTCGCGGTGGGCTGTAGCCGGCCGGCATGTTCCCGAATTCACCCTCGCCGAACAGGAAGCCGAGCATGTGCTGCTCGATAACCGCCATGCTCGCCGGGTCGGCGGTACTCAAGCCGGTGTCATTAATCAGAACCGTGAGGTGGGCCAGCCAGCGTTGCCAGGCTTCACGCGAGATGTTCTCGTAGATACGCTGGCCGAGTGCGCCAGGATGGGGTGGAAAGTCGAGGCCTTCGGCCTCGCGTTGCAGAACATGGCAAAAGACAACACGTGACATGTGGGTTTCCTGTAGTCGATTTGATTATTGTACCGGATAGACAGTGATTCCAAGAGTCTATCATTGGCGCAGACAGGTGCAGATTGCTAGAATGAGACCATTCGTCAACTCCGGAGCCGCTACATGACAGCCCTTGCCCAGACCGAACGTATGGACGTAAGCCCCAAAGACCTGCTGCAGATTACTCCAACAGCCCGCAACAAACTGGCTGAGCTGCTGGCGGAAGCCGGTGAGGAGGCGTCCGCCATTCGCGTATTCGTTTCTGGCGGCGGTTGCGGCGGCATGGCCTACGGCATGACTTATGCCGACCAGACAACCGATTATGACCACGTCATCGAGATGCCGGAACTTAAGGTCGTGGTGGACGCCGTGGCCTTCAACTTCCTGCATGGCGCCGAGATCGATTTCACCGCCGACAGCCTCAACCCGTCGTTCGTCTTCCGCAACGCCTATGCGGCACCCAAGGTGGGTGGCGGCGGATGTGGCAGCGGTGGTTGTGGCGGCGGGGGCTGCGGTCGCTAGACCGCGCGTCCTGCTGGTCGCGCCGCGCGACAGTTATCGCACGGCGCCGTACATCACGGCAGCGCGCAAGCAAGGTGTCGAACTTCTGCTTGCCTCAGAGGGTAAACACACCCTTTCCGGTCTGGATATGCCGGGTGTGCAGGTCGACTTGGGCGATGCGCCAGGTTCCCTGCAGGCGGTACTGACGGCCGCGCAGACCCAGCCGTTCGCGGGCGTGATCGGCACGGACGATGCAAGTGCTGAGTTCGCCGTGCAGGCCAGCATGCGCCTGCAACTTCCACACAATCCACTTCTCTCGGTGCGCCTCGCGCGCCGCAAGGATCTGGCGCGCAGCTATCTGGCGTATGCCGGTGTGCCAGTACCCCGCCACTGGAAGCTTGACCTGACAAGGTCGCTCGCCGCACAGCTCACGGACGTGGTTTTCCCCTGTGTGGCCAAACCAGTGGCGTTGTCCGCGAGCCGTGGTGTGATTCGTGCCGATAACCACGCCCAGCTCGAAAAAGCGGTTGGGCGCATCGCCCGCATGCTCGCCGATGTTCCGGATCGTGAAGAGCGCGAGACGCTACTGATTGAGGAATTCATCGCCGGGACTGAAGTTGCCGTAGAAGGCTTGCTCCGCGGCGGGCACCTGGAAATTCTTGCCATCTTCGATAAACCCGACCCGCTTGATGGCCCGTATTTCGAGGAAACCTACTACATCACACCCTCGCGACATGCGCCCGGCATCCAGGCGCAGATCGCGGCGCGCGTGGCCGAGGCCTGTGCGGCCTATGGTTTGCACGAGGGCCCTGTCCATGCCGAATGCCGCATCAACGATGCTGGTGTGTGGATTCTGGAGGTGGCGGCGCGCACCATCGGCGGTCTGTGCGGACGCCTGCTGCGTTTCGGCACTGGTTACGGCCTCGAAGAGCTGGTGCTGCTGCATACCCTCGGTCAGCGTCCAAATAGCCAACGCGAGGCCGGCGGGGCCGGCGTGTTGATGATTCCGATACCACAGGCCGGGATCCTGCGGCGCGTGGAAGGGGTGCTGACGGCACAGCGCGTGCCATACATCGAAGAGGTCGTGATCGATGTGCGCGAAGGGTACGAGCTCGCGCCGCTGCCAGAAGGATCGAGCTATCTCGGTTTTATCTTTGCGCGTGCGCCGTCAGCGGCCGAGGCCGAGGCGGCGCTGCGCGAAGCGCATGCGTGTTTACGTGTCGTGGTGGCGCCGCTGTGGAAAGGCGGCGTAGTGCAGGCCGCTGCTTCCTGAAGCGGACAACTTAAACCATTCTAGATTTTGGACGTCTTTGGACGCGCAACCTTCTTTTTCTTGCCGCCATTCTCTTTAAGCGGGACGGATTGGTAACCCATCACGGTCGCGACTCCAGCCAGCAGTAGCCCGAGCAGGATCAGCAACGGTCCTACCGGTGCAAACGGACTGGCGAGCAACTTGGCGGCAAACGGGAGTTGCAGGGCGACAGCAAGAAAAAGCATGCCAGAGTGCAGTAGCGTGCCGACAAGGAAGGTCCAGCTGATCACCTCCTTAAATACAACTGGCACGGCCAGGAAGGCGAGCAGGATGCCGACTGCGATGTTGAGCAAGGCCTCGAGATTGCCGTGCGCATGCGGGCCAGCCTTGATCTCATCCACCGGCTGCTCGGCACTGAGGCGCGCGGAGAGCGCCAGCACGGCATCCGCACTCATCGTGGCAATCTGCTCGGCACTCATCTTATTGAGATCGATCTCGTAGTTGTTGGCCTGGGCCTGTTGCAGAGCACCAAGTCTTTCTTGTTTGACGTCCTCGCTGGCCGCAATTTCCGGGTACAGCTTCACGATCATGTATGGCCCCAGCGAAGCTGTGAGCACCAGGTAGAAAAATCCAAACACGATGTTCTTTTTACCTATCATGGGAATGCTCCGTGGTGGCGTATTGGAACTGACGAGTCTGATTTTCTGAACGTCCACGTTAACTTGCGGTACAAGAATGCGGGGACAGGCGTGGACATCCGACCTGCTGCCCGCGGTTATGTTAACCGCGGGCAGAAACCGAATTTGGCTCCCCGGGACGGACTCGAACCGCCGACCCAGTGATTAACAGTCACTTGCTCTACCGACTGAGCTACCGGGGAAGATAAGGGCTACTTTTCCAGGCGCCGTTATTGGCGCAATGGACTTTGTGCAAGCGTGCTTTCCCTAAATGCGGGAGGCGCGTATGGTACTGACCGTCCCCGGGGGGGTCAAGGCAGCATTGAAACGGCGTTCAGGAGGCCCTGGGACAGGCTATGGCTCTTCCGCTCGCGTCTCGGGCGGAGGTACGTGGCCGACCGCTGTTGGACACGATCACTGCCCGCGGCGTGCCCTCACCACGTTTATCGCAGAACGCAAAGGTGAGATTGGAGCCGGAAGCCATGCCGTTTGGCTGGTAAGTGACATGTTCGCGGTTTGCGGAGGAACGGATGTGTAGGCCTTCTTGCGCGCCTGACAGCCAGACCACCACGTCGTCGGCATCAAGCTCGTTGTTGGCGTTGCGGTCGATAAAGACCAGGTAGCCGTCCTCCCAGGCTGTGTCTCCGGTACTGTTGCTCCGGCAAATCTGGCCATCCAGGCTCGGGCAGAGCACGGCCCGTTCACGGCGTTTGATGGCCTCGCTGCGTGCCGTATGTAAGGCTGTGACGAGCGAATTGACCGCACTCGCGATGCGTTGGCTGGAGATGAGCTGTTGATACGCCGGGAATGCAACGGCGGAGATGATGCTGATGACGGCCAGGGTCACGAGCACTTCGTACAGGCTGAAGCCATGCTCGCCGCATGGCGGGCCGGAGAAAATCTGAGAAACGCACTGCTGATGTGAATCCTTCACGTTGGCTCATTCCTTTGAAAATCACCGCCGCCGATTAGTCCCGGAGCAGGCCTGCCTAATTTTCAGCCGAAAGGTTTTGGCCGAATGCCCCCGCATTGACCTTCACGTGATGATTATTATGCCGCGCCGCCGGCTGAAGGCAAGAGGACAGCCAATTTTGATCTGGACAAGCGAGGTGCAGGCTGAAATCAGGTGTCCGCGCGGCCCAACAATTTCTCGAGGCGGTCAAGCGCTTGATCCAGCTTTTCCGGGCTGGTGGCGAACGACAAACGCATGTAACCCTCGGCGCCGAATGCTGAACCGGGCACGAGTGCGACGCCAGCCTCATTCAGAATCAGCTCGGCCATGTCCACATCGTTGGTAATGCCCTCGAAGTTGGCGATGGCGTCCTTGAACAGGGCAAAAGCATAGAACGTGCCCTTCGCGGGCAGGCAGCGGACACCACGCAGCTGATTCAGGCGTCCGACCACGTGGTCATGCCGTTCCCGGAAGGCGCGCACCATCGGGGCCATGCAGGATTGGTCACCGTTGAGCGCGGCCTCAGCCGCGACCTGGGCAATTGACGCCGGATTGGAGGTGCTCTGTGACTGCACTTTCTTCATGGCGGCGATCAGCGCCTTTGGGCCGGCGCAGTAGCCGATGCGCCAGCCGGTCATTGCATAGGCCTTCGACACGCCGTTCAGCACGATGGTGCGCTCTTTCAAGTCCGGACAGGCATTGACGATGTTGCAGAACGGTTCGTCTGTCCAGAGAATGTGCTCGTACATGTCGTCCGTGGCGATCAATACATCCGGATATTTGCGCAGCACCTCACCCAACGCCTCCAGCTCTTGGCGCGTGTACACCGCACCGGTCGGGTTGGACGGGCTGTTGATGACGACAAGTTTGGTCTGGAAACCGATCACGGTGTCGAGCTGTTCGGGTGTGACCTTGTAGCCCTGCTGGATGCCGGTCGCAATGATCACCGGTGTGCCATCGGCGAGCAGCACCATATCCGGATAGGACACCCAGTAGGGCGCTGGGATCACCACCTCGTCACCTTTTTCGAGCAGCGCCTGGGCGAGATTGAAGAAACTCTGCTTGCCGCCGACCGACACCAGAATCTGATCAGGCGTGTAGTCGAGACCGTTGTCGCGTTTGAATTTGTTGATCACCGCCAGCTTGAGCGACGGGGTGCCGTCCACGGCGGTGTATTTCGTGAAGCCGTCGCGAATCGCCCGAATCGCGGCTTCTTTTATATGTTCCGGGGTGTCGAAATCGGGCTCGCCGGCGCCGAGCGAAATGACATCCTTGCCTTGCGCCTTGAGTTCCTTGGCGCGGGCCTCGACGGCGAGAGTGGGGGAGGGCTTGATGCGGCCGACGCGGGCGGCAAGGCGGATAGTCTTCAAACGTTTGTTCCCGGGTGCTGTCGATAAATTTCGGATAATTTTGTGCAGGCTTGCTTTCCTCGGTCGCGGTAATATACCTGCAAGCGCGTCCTAACCAAAGTCCATGAACGATTTTCGACTTGAGAGCCCCTTCCAGCCAGCTGGCGATCAGCCTGCAGCAATCCGCGCGCTGGTCGACGGCCTGCTCCAGGGCGAGGCCTTCCAGACCCTGCTCGGGGTCACGGGATCTGGCAAGACCTTCACGATCGCGAACGTGATTGCACAACTGCAGCGGCCAACACTGATTCTCGCACCAAACAAAACTCTTGCCGCGCAACTCTATTCGGAAATGCGTGATTTTTTTCCGCACAATGCAGTCGAATATTTTGTCTCGTACTACGACTACTATCAGCCGGAGGCTTATGTTCCGTCCTCCGATACCTACATCGAGAAGGACGCCTCGATCAACGAACATATCGAGCAGATGCGGCTGTCCGCCACCAAGGCACTACTCGAACGTCACGATGCGGTCATCGTCGCGACGGTTTCGGCGATCTACGGCCTCGGCGATCCCGAGGCCTACCACGGCATGATTCTGCATTTGCGGGTCGGCGGCATCATGGACCAGCGCGCCATCCTCAAGCGCCTCACCGAACTGCAGTACACGCGCAACGACATCGAACTGCACCGCGCCACGTTCCGGGTGCGTGGCGATGTAATCGATGTCTTCCCGGCCGAGTCCGACCGGCTCGCGATTCGTATTAGTCTGTTCGGGGAGGAGATCGATGGTTTAAGCGACTTCGATCCGCTTACCGGTGAGGTGGTGAACAAGCTCACACGCGCAACCATCTATCCTTCATCACACTATGTGACGGCGCGCGAAACCATCCTCGGCGCCATGGAATCGATCAAGGACGAGCTGCGTGAGCGTCTCGCCAACCTGCATGCCGCCAACAAGTTGGTCGAGGCGCAGCGTCTCGAGAGTCGCACGCGTCTGGACATCGAGATGCTGCAGGAGGTTGGTTATTGCCCGGGCATTGAGAACTACTCGCGCTATCTGTCCGGGCGCGCGCCGGGTTCGCCACCGCCGACGTTGATTGATTACCTGCCGAAGGATGCGTTACTGGTGATCGACGAAAGCCATGTCACCGTACCGCAGCTCGGAGCCATGTATAAAGGCGACCGTTCGCGCAAGGAAACCTTGGTCGAATACGGCTTCCGCCTGCCCTCGGCGCTTGATAACCGGCCGCTCATGTTCAATGAATTTGAAGCGTTGATTCCGCAAACTATCTTCACTTCGGCGACACCCGGTCCATACGAGCTTGCGCATTCCATCGGCACCATCGATCTCGTGGTACGTCCGACCGGACTGGTCGATCCGGAAGTCGAGGTGCGGCCGGTGACCACGCAGGTGGACGATCTGCTGTCCGAGATCCGCAAGCGTGTGGCGTTGAACGAGCGCGTGCTGGTGACGACGCTGACCAAACGCATGGCCGAGGACTTGACTGAATATTTCGCTGAACATGGGGTGAAGGTCCGTTACCTGCACTCCGACATCGACACCGTGGAGCGCGTTGAAATCCTTCGTGACCTGCGTGCTGGGCTGTTCGATGTGCTGGTTGGCATCAACCTGTTGCGCGAGGGGCTGGATCTGCCGGAAGTTTCGCTGGTTGCAATTCTGGATGCCGACAAGGAAGGGTTTCTGCGCTCCACGCGCTCTCTCATTCAGACCATCGGACGTGCTGCACGCCATTTGAGTGGCAGAGCGATCCTGTATGCTGACCGAATTACTGATTCCATGCGCGTAGCGATCGGCGAAACCGAACGCCGGCGCGCAAAACAGGTGGCCTACAATCTGACGCACGGCATCACCCCCAAAGGCATCGTCAAGGAAGTGAAGGACATTATTGACGGTGTGGCTTACGCGCGCCCCGGACGGAGCGAGACGGTGTCGCTGTTGGCGGCCGAGGAAGTGGCGGCGTATGGGTTGCTTTCGCCGGACGCACTGGCGCGTATGCTCAACAAGCTGGAGAAACAGATGTACACACATGCGCGCAATCTGGAATTCGAACAGGCTGCCGCGCTGCGGAACAAGATTCAAGTCATCAAGGCGCGCAACTTCGGCGTGGCGGAGGGTGCTGCACGCCGCTGATGCGATTTATCCAGGCAGGATCAATGCCTGCAACTCGCGGTGCAACTGCGCTTCGTCACCGAGGTTGAGTTCCACCAGGCGGCGCAGATGTGCGGCGCTATCGAGATCAATGTGCTGGCAGGTCACACCAACATGATCAGCTTCGATATGCGCCACTACCCCCTTCATGTGAATGTGGACACCTTCGGCAACCAGTACATCCAAATCGACACCCTGACCGGGTTTTGCACTCCAGGCGCCGGGACGGTTGAGGAGAGCTCCTTTGAGGGAGATATCGATCACCGTGCATTCCCATTGACAGTCGTCGGTACGCAGAATGACCATGGCCGGAAAGGGCACGCGGGTAAAGCGGCGGTGTTCTTCTTCGGGTGTTTTGTGCATGATCTATGGCTGCCGTTGGCTGGCACATTCGAGAAATTTGCGACTCTTCCACTGTCCAGTGTAGTGCGCGCAGCTTCCAAGTGACGTCTACCTAGTGCGAACCGCTAAAATCGCTAGTAAATAGGCATTTAATCTATTACTAATTAACTTAATTGCGCTGGCATGGTTTACGCTGTGACAAATTATTACAAAAGAATTATCGGCCAGGGACGGTGCTTCTTAACCGTTGAGGATGAGAAAATGAAAATGGTTACCCGAGCCCTGCTGGCCGCAGGCGTAAGCGCATTACTAGTATTTGTAAATGTGCCGTCGCTGATGGCGGCGCCGACACAGACTAAAACAATCACCTGGGCAGGTTGCGGCATCTCAAAAAATGCCTTCATGAACGAGATGGTTGCGGCCTATGAAAAGAAAACCGGCGTAAAAGTCGAGTTGCTTGGCGGTGGTGCCACCAAGGGTATCCGCCAGGTGTCGAACAAGGAAGTGCAAATCGGCGGAACCTGCCGGCACGTCATCGAGAAAGATAAATCGATGATGACGCACGACGAGGAGCGGCGTGTGGAGCTGCGGCCGGTGGCCTGGGACGCGATTGCGGTGGTAGTGAACAAGGATAACCCGGTCGACAACATCAGTGTCGATCAATTGCGCAAATTGCACAAGGGACTGATCACCAACTGGAAAGAGCTCGGCGGCAAGGATGCGCCGATCGAGCTATACGTGAACAAAAGCAAGATCTCCGGCGTCGGCCGCATCTTGCGCGAGCTGCTGTTCTACAACTACGACGAGGAGTTTGTCGCCAAATATGAGGTCGAGGAAACGCCGAATCTCGAGAAGGACATTGTGACCAACCCGAACGGGATCGGTACCACCGGCATCAGCAGCGCGCGCAAGCTCAAGGGCATAGCCAAGATCGTGAAACTCGATGGCAAGGAGCCGAGCGTCGAAAACATTCGTACCGGCAAGTATCTGCTGTATCGCCCGCTGTACATCGTGACCCACCTTCAGGAGAAGGATCCGGAGGTTAAGAAATTTGTAGCCTTTGTTACGGGTGAAGAGGGCAAGGAGATCATGCGCAAGGCCGGTACTGTGCCGTATGAAGATGCCGTTGGTCTGTGGCTCACCTATCTTGACCAACAGAACCGTGCCATGAACAATCGTCTGCATGTCGCCGAACCTGCCGACAACAAGGCCAAGATCGCAAAGAAGTAAGCGTAGCATCGCCGGTCAGGTTCTTGTGACCGGCGGCTGAGTTATGCTATTTTGCGCGCCTTTCCCAGGCGCGTAGCTCAGTGGTAGAGCACACCCTTGACATGGGTGTGGTCGGTGGTTCGATCCCACTCGCGCCTACCAGATTACAGCGCTCCGGCTAAAACCGGAGCGCTGTGTTTTTTAACGGTTATTTTTCCAAGCGCCGTTGTTGGCGCAATGGACTTTGTGCAGGCGTGCCTTCCCTAGTTTAGGCCCCGGTTTTACGCGGCCCCTCGTAGCGGTCGCCACTGAAGAAAGGGTATTTACCATGCCAGTCATCACACTGCCGGACGGCAGTCGCCGTGAATTCCCTCAGCCTGTAACGGTTGCCGAACTTGCCCTCGCTATCGGTCCCGGCCTGGCCAAGGCAGCTCTGGCCGGCAAGATCAATGGCCGGATCGTGGATACCTCGTTCCGCATTGAAAACGACGCCCAGGTATCAATCATCACCGAACGCGATCCGGACGGCCTCGAGGTTATTCGTCACTCGACGGCACATCTGCTCGCGCAGGCCGTGAAGGCACTTTACCCGGATGCCCAGGTCACCATCGGTCCGGTGATCGAGGATGGTTTCTACTACGACTTTGCCTACAAGCGCGGCTTTGCCGAGGAAGACCTGCGGGCGATCGAGGCAAAAATGCTGGAACTCGCCAAAAGCGATCTTCCGGTGAGCCGACGGGTGCTGCCGCGCGACGAGGCGGCCGCCTATTTCCGCAGTCTGGGCGAGGAGTACAAGGCGAAGATCATCGAAGACATCCCGCAGGGCGAGCAGATTTCGCTCTACCGCCAGGGTGAATTCGAGGATCTGTGCCGTGGCCCACACGTCCCCTCCACCGGCAAGCTCAAGGCCTTCCGGCTCATGAAGGTTGCCGGTGCTTACTGGAAAGGCGACTCACGCAACGAGATGCTGCAACGCATCTACGGCACCGCCTGGGGCGACAAGAAGACGCTCGACGCCTATCTGCATCGCCTGGAGGAGGCCGAGAAGCGCGATCACCGCAAGATCGGCAAGGCCCTTGCCCTGTTTCATATGCAGGAAGAGGCGCCGGGCATGGTGTTCTGGCATGAACGCGGCTGGCGCATCTACCAGACCATACAGCGTTATATGAGCGAACTGTGGCGCGCCAGCGGCTACCGGGAGATCCGCACTCCGCAGCTTGTGGACCGCAGTCTGTGGGAGAAGTCCGGTCACTGGGAGAAGTTCCACGACGACATGTTCACGACCGAGTCGGAGAAGCGCACGTTCGCGGTCAAGCCAATGAACTGCCCATGCCACATCCAGATATACAACCAGGGACTGAAGAGCTACCGCGACCTGCCGCTGCGCCTGGCCGAGTTCGGCTCCTGCCATCGCAACGAGCAGTCCGGCGCGCTGCACGGGCTGATGCGCGTGCGCGGTTTCACGCAGGATGACGCACACATCTTCTGCAGCGATGACCAGATCCAGTCCGAGGTGGCGGCTTTCATCGACCTCCTGCACAAGGTCTATGCCGACTTCGGTTTCAAAGAGGTCCAGTACAAGCTCTCAACCAGGCCGGTGAACCGCATCGGTTCGGACGAGGCATGGGACAAGGCCGAGCACGCCCTGGAACAGGCCTTGAATGGCAAGAACCTGCCCTGGGATCTGCAGCCGGGGGAGGGGGCGTTCTACGGGCCGAAGATCGAGTTCTCACTCAAGGATTCGATCGGCCGGGTCTGGCAGTGTGGCACCATCCAGGTGGATTTCTCGATGCCGGGAAGACTCGGTGCCCACTACATCGCGGCCGATGGCAGCAAGCAGGTACCGGTCATGCTGCACCGGGCGGTGTTCGGCTCCCTGGAGCGCTTCATCGGTATTCTGATCGAGGAATATGCCGGTGCGTTCCCGACATGGCTCGCCCCGGTGCAGGCCATGGTGCTCACAATCACCGACAAACAGGCTGAATACGCCCAGGAAGCTGAGAAATACCTCCTGAAAGCCGGCTTTCGGGTCGAAGCGGACTTGAGAAACGAGAAAATAGGCTTTAAAATCCGCGAACATACCTTGCAGCGCACTCCCTATCTGCTGGTCATCGGTGAGCGGGAGGCGCAGGAAGGTAAATTGGCCGTGCGCACGCGCAGCGGTGAGGATCTCGGTTCCATGACGCAAAGTGCGTTCCTGGAACGGCTCACCACCGAGGTCGCGAGTCACGGCATTTCTGTTTTGGAGGATTAGAACTATCGCTGCGGAAAAGGCTACACGCATCAACGACGAAATCCGGATCCCTTCGGTCCGGCTAATCGGCGCTGACGGCAAGCAGGTCGGAGTGGTACCCACGTCTGATGCAAAACGCATGGCCGAAGAAGCCGGGATGGATCTGGTTGAGATCTCGCCCAATGTTTCGCCGCCTGTTTGCCGAATAATGAACTTCGGCAAATTTCAGTACGAAGAAAGCAAACGCAAGCACGCCGCGAAGAAGAAACAGAAGCAGATTCAGATTAAGGAAGTGAAGTTTCGTCCCGGGACGGACGTCGGAGACTATCAGGTCAAACTACGCAACCTGATACGTTTCCTGGAAAGCGGGGACAAGGCCAAGATCACCTTGCGCTTCCGCGGCCGCGAAATGGCCCATCAGGAATTGGGCATGCAGCTGCTGAAACGCATCGAGGAGGACCTCAAGGAGTGCGGGATCGTCGAACAATTTCCGCGCCTTGAAGGCCGCCAGATGGTCATGGTCATCGGTCCCAAAAAATAGGCCGCGGCTCCATCGCGGCATTCATAAACCTGTAGCGCCTCACCGGTTTGCACCGGCGGCGTGAGAATGCGGAGTGTAAGTCACATGCCTAAGCTCAAGACCAACCGGGGCGCCGCGAAGCGCTTCCGGAAGACGGCCAGTGGTTTCAAGGCCGGTCACGCCTACAAACGTCACATCCTGACGAAAAAATCCAGCAAGCGGAAACGCCAGCTGCGTGGACCGATGGGTATCCATCCTTCCGACGTCGGCTCCGTGCAGCGCATGCTGCCGAACGCGTAAGGAGGACGAACCATGCCAAGAGTAAAACGCGGAGTTGTCGCACGCGCCCGCCACAAAAAAGTATTGGCGAAGGCCAAGGGTTATTACAACGCACGCCGCAAGGTTTATCGGGTCGCCAAGCAGGCGGTCATGAAGGCCGAGCAGTACGCCTATCGCGACCGGCGCGCCCGCAAGCGCGATTTTCGCTCGCTGTGGATCGTGCGTATCAATGCCGCCGCACGCGAATGCGGTCTGTCCTACAGCCGTTTCATCAGCGGCCTGCAAAAGGCGGCGATCGAGGTCGACCGCAAGATGCTGGCCGACATCGCTGTGCACGATAAGAAGGCCTTCGCCGCCCTGGCGGATAAGGCCAAGGCCAGCCTCGTCTGATTGCCGCGCACGTGCGCGGTTGATCGGTAAAACTGGGGAAAGGCCACGGCCTTTCCCCTTTTTATTTCTCTCGGAGCCGGAATGACCACAGCCAGCGAATCGCTCAAGTTGCAACTGGAGAACCTGGTCGCGGAAGCGCGTGCGGCGATCGAGCGCGCACCGGGCGTCCCCGACGTTGAGCAGTTGCGCGTGCATTATCTCGGCAAAAAGGGTGTGGTGACTGAGCAACTCAAGCAGCTCGGCGGACTGCCACCGGACGAACGCCCGCGCGTCGGCCAATGGGTGAACGAGGCTAAGGATCTGTTACAGAACCTTCTGCTGTCGCGCCGGCAGCAACTCGAGAACGCAGTACGTAACGACAAACTGGCGCGTGAAACGCTCGACGTGACCTTGCCTGGACGCGGCGTGCGTGTCGGCGGTCGGCATCCGGTTTCGCGCACCCTGGAACGTCTCGAGACCTTATTCCAGCGCCTCGGTTTTGAAATTGCTGATGGTCCAGAGATCGAAGACGATTTCCACAACTTCGAAGCACTCAACATTCCGGCCACGCATCCGGCGCGTGCCATGCACGACACGTTTTATTTCGGCGATGGCCGGTTGTTGCGTACCCACACCTCGCCAGTGCAGGTGCGTTACATGCAGACCAACAAGCCGCCATTGCGCGTCATCGCTCCGGGGCGCGTCTACCGCTGCGACTCGGACGTTACCCATACCCCCATGTTTCATCAAATCGAGGGACTGATGGTGGATGAGGTGGTGAGCTTCGCCGACTTGAAAGGTCTGCTTGCCGAATTCCTGACGCAATTTTTTGAGAAGCCGCTCAAGGTGCGCTTCCGGCCTTCGTTCTTCCCGTTCACCGAACCGTCCGCTGAGGCCGACATCGAATGCGTGATCTGCGGCGGCGGTGGTTGTCGTGTCTGCAAGGGCAGTGGCTGGCTGGAGGTGTTGGGTTGCGGCATGGTGCATCCGGAAGTGTTTCGGCATGTCGGTATCGACAGCGAACGCTTTACCGGCTTTGCTTTTGGACTCGGCGTCGAGCGTTTGGCGATGCTGCGTTACGGCGTGAACGATTTGCGGCTGTTCTACGAAAACGACATGAGATTCCTGCAGCAATTCAGGTAACAGCATCACTACAGCAGTGCATAGGGATGCCTTACTTGAAATCAGCAATCGTTGCATCTTGGTGGCCGATATTTATTTCTAACTATGAAAATCAGCGAACAATGGCTGCGTGAGTGGGTAGCGGTACGCGAGGACGCCAAGGCGCTGGCCGAGCGGCTGACACTCGCCGGTATCGAGGTCGGCGCCGTGTCACCGGTGGCGGCACCGCTCGAAAACGTGGTGGTGGGTGAGATTCTATCGATCGCACCGCACCCGCAGGCCGACCGGTTGCGTATTTGTCTGGTGAATGTCGGGCAGAAATCGCCGCTCACCATTGTCTGCGGCGCTGCCAATGCCGCCGCCGGGCTCAAGGTGCCGGCAGCACTGGAAGGCGCGCTGCTGCCAAACGGGACTAAAATTTCCCGGACCGCAATCCGTGGCGTCGAGTCCTTCGGAATGCTCTGCGCCGCGGCCGAATTGGGGCTGGAAGAAGCCTCGCAGGGCCTGTTGCTTCTCGAAGCCAAGGCCAAGCCCGGCACACCGATTACCAAGTACTTGCAGCTGGATGATCATCAGCTCGAAGTCGAGTTGACCCCGAACCGCGGCGACTGTCTGAGCATCATGGGTCTGGCACGTGAGCTAGCAGCCCTGACTGGCGCACGCTCCACGCCGGTGACCACGAAGCCAGCTGTGGCCAAGACGCGACGCAAGCTGAGTGTCACGCTTGGTGCCAAGAAGGCCTGTGCGCGTTATGCCGGACGCGTGATCGAAGGCATCAATCCGCAAGTCACGACGCCATGGTGGATGAAGGAGCGGCTGCGCCGCAGCGGCGTACGCAGCATTCATCCGGTGGTGGACATTACCAATTATGTGATGCTCGAACTTGGCCAGCCGATGCATGCCTTTGATCTCGACAGGCTGTCGGGTGGTATCACGGTGCGTCACGCATATGAGAACGAAACGCTCAATCTGCTCGATGGCAAAACGCTGACGCTTGAGCCCGCTGATCTGGTGATTGCCGATGCGCGCGCGCCGGTTGCGCTCGCCGGAATCATGGGCGGGCAGGATTCAGCAGTCAGCGTGACTACGCAGAACCTGTTCCTCGAGAGCGCCTGGTTCCGGCCGGATGCGATCGGCACCCGTGCACGTCACTATGGCCTGCACTCCGATTCGTCGCACCGCTTCGAGCGTGGCGTGGATCCGCTGCTCCAGCGACAGGCCCTGGAGCGCGCCACCGCACTGGTGCTCGCCATCTGCGGTGGCAAGCCCGGGCCGATTACGGAAGCAATCTCCGCTGCGCAGCTTCCCAAGCGCCCGCAGATCTTGCTGCGTGCGCAACGCATTGAGCGAGTCTTGGGCATGTCGTTCTCATCGGCCACGGTCGAGACCATTCTCAAACATCTCGGGATGCGCGCCACCAAAACGGCGGCGAACAAGTCCGGACGCCGTTGGAAAGTGACGCCGCCCAGTTGGCGCTCGGATATCGGTCGCGAAGTTGACCTCATCGAAGAGCTGGTGCGTGTGCACGGATACGACAAGGTGCCCGCTCATGTGCCGCAGGCAGCGTTACACGTCCCCACCGTGCCGGAGTCGAGACTGGCCGCGAGCCGATTGCGGGCCGTACTGATCGACCGGGATTACCAGGAGGCGATTACCTACAGCTTCGTGGATCCGGCATTGCAGTCGATCATCTCGCCGGGGAGCGCCCCGTTCACCTTGGCCAATCCGATTGCCTCGGATATGGCGCAGATGCGCTTGACGCTCTGGCCAGGACTGATCAAGGCAGCACTCTACAATCAGAATCGTCAGCAGGGGCGTGTGCGTCTGTTCGAGATTGGTCGCCGTTTCCTGCCGACAGCAAATGGTAATGCCGACGAGCAACCCGTAATCGCCGGTATTGCCGCGGGTGCGGCCTTCGCAGAACAGTGGGGCATCAAAGCGCGCCCGGTTGATTTTTTTGACGTGAAAGGCGATGTCGAGGCCCTGCTTGCGTTGGGAGGTCGACGCCAATTTGGTTTTCGGACGGCGCGCCACCCGGCCTTGCATCCTGGGCAGTCAGCTGAAATCTTTCAGATTGGTAGCGAAAATGATCCCGTTGGACTATTAGGTGTACTGCACCCGGATATCCAGGATAAATCCGGACTGGAAAAGGCGGTTATTTTGTTTGAACTTCGCTTGTCGGCCCTGCAAGTGGCGATCATCCCAGAATTTCAGGAAATTTCACGCTATCCAGGCGTTCGTCGCGATTTGTCGATGATTCTAGCGGAGGCGATTCCGGCCCAGGCGATCCTGGATCATGTCCGGAAGGTTGCTGGAGCGCTCTTGGTCAACCTTGAGCTGTTTGATGAGTATCGTGGCGAAGGTATTGATTCCGGAAGAAAAAGTCTTTCTCTGGGCTTGACCTTCCAGGACACTTCGCGCACTCTTAATGAGAGGGATGTGGAAGACATTGTAGGGAGGGTGGTTGCTGGCCTACAGGCCAGCTTCAAGGCGCAGCTCAGACAATAGCATTCAAGCAATAATTAAAGGGCTCATTTCGATGGCGTTAACCAAGGCTGATCTGGCCGAGGCTCTGTTCAACGAGCTGGGATTGAACAAACGGGAGGCCAAGGAATTCGTCGAACTCTTTTTCGAGAAGATCCGCGAGGCCTTGGAAAACGGCGAATCTGTTAAGTTATCCGGCTTTGGTAATTTTGGCCTGCGCAAGAAAAACCCGCGCCCCGGTCGTAACCCCAAGACCGGCGAAGAAATTCCGATCTCCGCACGCCGGGTGGTGACCTTCCGAGCCAGTCATAAGTTAAAAGAACGAGTCGATCAGAATGCTGGATCCCGAAGACAATCTTGAATTGCCGCCCATTCCCAGCAAGCGTTACTTCACCATCGGTGAGGTAAGCGAGCTGTGCGGGGTCAAGCCGCATGTACTGCGCTATTGGGAGCAGGAGTTCCCGCAGCTCAAGCCGGTCAAACGTCGCGGCAATCGTCGCTATTACCAGCGGCATGATGTGATGTTGATCCGCCAGATCCGCAGTCTGTTGTACGTCGATGGCTTCACCATCAGCGGCGCACGCAACAAGCTCGTGGTCGAGCATGACCTGAGCGATCCCAGTCAGCGCTCTGCCGTCATTCGCCAACTCATCCAGGAACTGGAGGATGTGTTGGCGCTGCTCGGACCTCGCCAAGCCTGATTCCGTTTCTCCCGTAAGCATTCTCGGGTATCATTAAGTCACCTCGGCGCGCAGACTTCCCGGCGCTGAGCACGGTTCCATCGGGGCGTAGCGCAGCCTGGTAGCGCACCTCCTTGGGGTGGAGGTGGTCGGAGGTTCAAATCCTCTCGCCCCGACCAAACATCCTGTTGGGGCGAGAGGATTATTGCCTGACCAGCATGCGTCATGACAATGGTCAGCTGTTAGCGCATGCCCTCTCGCCCCGACCAATGACGTATCGTCTTAAACATGCCTTCTTGACGAACCTTAAGATGGCAATGATGGCTCCGCCTTGCCTGCCTTGAACCGGGCATGAACTTTTCTGTATCGTGCCACGGTCATGCGCATTCTCCTCAGTAACGATGACGGGTACTTCGCTCCCGGGCTGGCCGCTCTTGCCGAAGCGGTTCGGCAGATTGCGCACATCGATGTGGTGGCACCCGAACGCGACCGCAGCGGTGCCAGCAATTCCCTGACGCTGTCCCGACCGCTGCGCGTGCAACTGGCGTCCAATGGTTTCTACTACGTGGATGGGACGCCCACCGACTGCGTGCACCTCGCCATCACCGGTCTGTTGGCACAGGAACCGGACATCGTTATTTCCGGTATCAATCACGGCGCCAATCTGGGCGATGACGTGATCTACTCCGGCACGGTTGCGGCTGCGATGGAAGGGCGCTTCCTCGGATTGCCGGCAATGGCCGTGTCGCTGGTTGGTCGGGAGGGCAGGCATTTCGCAACGGCTGCGCGGGTCGTGCTGCGTCTGTTTGAAAGGTTAAAAAGCCATCCCTTTCCGAGCGACACCATCCTGAACGTGAATGTTCCAGACGTTCCCTTCGAGCAGCTGGGCGGTTTTGAGGCCACCCGTCTCGGTCACCGCCACAAGGCCGAGCCGGTGATCAAGTCTGCCGACCCGCATGGTAACGCCATATACTGGGTGGGTCCGCCGGGCGCGGAAGCGGATGCCGGACCGGGCACGGATTTTCATGCGATCCGTCAGAATCGTGTTTCGGTCACACCCCTGCACGTGGATCTCACTCGGCATGTAACGCTTGCGCAAATGTCTTCCTGGCTCGGGAGCGCATGACGACGCGCCACGCTGGCATCGGCATGACCTCGGCGCGCACGCGCGAACGGCTGATTCAACGCCTGCGTGAGACCGGTATCCGCAATCCCGCGGTGCTCGAGGCCATCGGCCGGGTGCCGCGCCACCTGTTTGTGGACGAGGCGCTGGCGAGTCGTGCTTACGAAGACACCGCCTTGCCCATCGGCCACGGTCAGACCATCTCCCAACCCTATACCGTGGCGCGCATGACCGAGCTTTTGTTTGCAGACGGTGCGCGTCGCGTGCTCGAAATCGGTACCGGCTCCGGTTACCAGACAGCCGTTCTTTGTGCACTGGCCCACGAGGTGTATTCCGTCGAGCGCATCGAGCCTCTGCATAAAAGCGCGCGTCGCGCGCTTCAGGAGCTGGGTTACCGGAATTTTCGCCTGAAACACAACGATGGCAGTGATGGATGGCCGGACTATGCACCCTACGATGCCATTCTGGTCACCGCCGCGGCCGCAGAGGTCCCCGTGGCATTGCTGGCGCAACTGGCGCCCGGCGGCCGGTTGCTGATTCCGATTGGCAATGCCGCACGCCAGGAACTGCTCAGCATACGACAGACAACCGAAGGGGTGGTGCGCGAGCATGTCGAGTTGGTCAATTTCGTACCACTCATTCAGGATCTGTCCTGAATGAGTGGTACTCGCGTCGAGTTACCGCTGATGCGAAATAGCTGGACAGCGCGAGTTGTGTCCTTGGCAATGTTCGTTGCCGTTACCGCTTGCGGGAGCCATCCTGCCGTTCCCAAGGACAGCCGTGCCGTCGAGGAGCAGCACACGGCAACGCGCAACCAACCATCGGTCAGCGAACAATCTCTGCCACTGCGACAGCCCGAGTCGCCAACCCGCACCGTGGTGCATGGAGATACCCTCTACAGTATCGCCTGGGAGACGGGACGCGATTATCGCGAGCTGGCGAAGTGGAACCACATCCCGCCGCCGTACACCATCAAACCGGCTCAGGAATTGCGGGTTTTGCCGCCGGTGGCAGAAAAGGCAGCGGCCGTGCCGGCCAAGCCAACCGCAAAATCGAGCGTTGCGAACAAGGCAGACAGCAAGTCCGCATCTTCCGCGGGCAAGGCGGGGAAACCAGTGGTGGCAGCACCAGTCGCGGTGCCAACACCGGCACCGGTGAACACCGACAAGGGCAAGCCGAAAAGCGAAACTCGGACAAAGGTCAAAACCGAACCGGCAAAGACACCGAGCAGCAGCAAAACAGGTGTCATTGCCGGTACGTGGGCTTGGCCGGCCGACGGTCAAATTCTGAAGCGCTACAGCGACAGCGACTCCGGCAAGGGACTCGATATCGGCGGGGTGCGCGGGCAACCGGTACGGGCCTCAGCAGGCGGTCGTGTGGTCTACCAGGGCAGTGGACTTCGCGGTTACGGTCAGCTTATCATCATCAAGCATACTGATGAATTTCTCAGTGCTTACGCGCACAACGACAGGATTTACGTTAAGGAAGGCGATGTGGTGAAGCGCGGACAGAAAATTGCGGACATGGGCAGCACCGGCACGGACCGGGTAAAACTGCACTTTGAGATCCGCCGTCAAGGTGTCCCCACCGATCCATTGAAATATCTCCCTGCACGCTAGCCCATGGCCACGCGCAAGAAATCTACCCGAGTCCCCCCCACCAAGGCAAAGCAGGCCAAGCGCCCGGCACGGACTAAATCGACTAAATCGAAGGCAGTTCCGTCGGAAGAGCTGGTGCACGAAAAGCTGCTTCCTATACCGTCTGATATCGAAGACGAGGAGGCAGAAACTGCCGAGGAAGACACAGAGTCCGAAGATGAGATTGTCGCCGAGGCGCCGGTAGACGCGGAGCCAGCCGAGGAAGCGGCCGAAGAAACCCGCGAAGCGACCGTCGAGCCGGTGTTGCAGGCCGACGCCACCCGTCTGTACCTGAAGGAGATCGGTTTTTCGCCGCTCTTGAGCGCTGAAGAGGAAGTGTATTTTTCGCGGCGTGCTCGCAAGGGCGACGAAGCATCACGCAAGCGCATGATCGAGAGCAACCTCCGGCTCGTGGTAAAAATCTCGCGCCGTTACATGAACCGCGGACTCGCGCTGCTCGATCTCATCGAAGAGGGTAATCTCGGTCTGATCCGTGCGGTTGAAAAATTCGATCCGGAGCGCGGCTTCCGTTTCTCGACCTATGCCACCTGGTGGATCCGTCAGACCATCGAACGCGCGATCATGAACCAGACGCGCACCATTCGCCTGCCGGTACACGTGCTCAAGGAAATCAACGTCTATCTGCGTGCCGCGCGTTATCTTTCCCAAAAACTCGATCACGAGCCTACGCCGGAAGAAGTGGCGAATCTGCTCGACAAGCCGATCGAAGATGTGAAGGAGATGTTCGGTCTGAACGAACGCATCGCCTCGGTCGATGCGCCGCTCGATAACGATCCGGACCGCTCACTGCTCGACGCCATTGCCGACGAGCGCACACCGGACCCGGAACGCATCATGCAGGACGAAGACCTGCATGGTCTGGTACAGGCCTGGCTCAACGAGCTCAATGACAAGCAGCGTGAAGTGGTGGAGCGGCGTTTCGGTCTGAACAACCGCGAGATTGCGACACTCGAGGAAGTCGGCGCCGATATCGGCGTGACGCGCGAACGGGTGCGCCAAATCCAGGTCGAGGCTCTGAAGCGTCTGCGCGTGCTGCTCGAAAAGAACGGCTACTCGATCGACTCGTTGTTCTAGTTGAGCCCGTGAATCCTGCGCGAAGAACGCAGAGGCGCAAAGGCTTTGTCAGGAAATTCTCCGCGCTCTTCGCGCCTCTGCGTTTATTCCGCTTCGATCATCAGCAGCGCTGCTGCGACGTTCCGTCCCTCACCCATGAGGATGTTGTAGGTCCGGCAGGCGGCGCCCGTGTCCATGACTTCCCAGCCGATTCCGGCCGCTATCAGCGGCGCCAGCAGGTCGGCGCGGGGAAAGCGCTGGCGCCGCCCAGTGCCGAGAATCACCAGTTCCGGCTGCAGCGGCACAAGGCCTTCGAGATGGGTCAGCGCCAAGTCCTCGAAGGATTGTGGCGGCCAGTCCGCAATCACTCGCCCCGGAAGCACGATCAAACTGCGCTGGTAGCTGTCCTGATTGACGACAATCCGCCCCGACTCATAGGTTCGGATCAGGTTGGCCTGGCCACCGGTTTCGAGATGAATTTGCATGGCGCATTCCTTGCTGGCGGAGTCGGTTGCATTGACAGTCCGGCGATCCACCAGTATGTTTCACATATTGTGTAACGTACTATATTACAAGCATTTCCACCCGTCGGGACAGCCCGCCGGCGGAACCGACCGATGAACCCGACAGATCAATTCCCCCGCATCCAGCGGCTTCCTCCTTATGTCTTCAACATCGTTAACGAGCTGAAGGCGCAGGCGCGCAAGCGCGGCGAGGATATTATCGACTTTGGCATGGGCAATCCCGACCAGCCCACACCCCAACACATCGTCGACAAAATGATCGAGGCGGCAAAGCGCGGCGATACCCACCGCTATTCGGTATCGAAGGGCATCCCGCGGCTGCGCAAGGCGATCTGTACCTGGTACAAGCGCCGTTACGGCGTCACGCTGAATTCGGAAAAGGAAGCGATTGTCACCATCGGTTCCAAGGAAGGCCTGTCGCATCTGGCGCTCGCCACCGTGGACAGAGGCGATGCGGTGCTGGTGCCGAACCCGAGTTATCCGATTCATACCTACGGCTTCGTCATTGCCGGCGCCGACATCCGCCACGTGCCGCTGGTGCCGGGCGGCGATTTCTTTGCCGAGCTGGAAAAGGCCATCAAGAATGCGTGGCCGAAGCCGAAAATGCTGGTGCTCAATTTTCCCGGCAACCCGACGGCGCAGTGCGTCGAGCTGGATTTCTTCGAGAAGGTGATTGCGATCGCCAAGGAACATGGCATCTGGGTGATCCACGACCTCGCCTACGCCGACATCGTGTTCGATGGCTACAAGGCGCCATCCATTCTGCAGGTGCCGGGTGCCAAGGACATCGCGGTCGAGTTCTACACGCTCTCCAAGAGCTACAACATGCCCGGTTGGCGTGTCGGCTTCATGGTCGGCAACGCGACGTTGGTCGGCGCGCTCGCGCGCCTCAAGTCGTACTTCGACTACGGCACGTTTACGCCCATCCAGGTGGCCTCGATCCTGGCGCTGGAAGGCCCGCAGGAGTGCGTGGAAGAGATTCGCCTCATGTACCAGAAGCGCCGCGACGTGCTGTGCCACGGCCTGCACGCCGCCGGCTGGATGGTGGACGTGCCCAAGGCCACCATGTTCGTGTGGGCGAGGATCCCGCTCCCGTATCGCGAGATGGGCTCGCTCGAATTCTGCAAGAAACTGCTGACCGAGGCGCAGGTGGCGGTATCGCCGGGCATCGGCTTCGGCGAATATGGCGATGAATACGTGCGCTTCTCGCTCATCGAGAACGAGCATCGCACCCGTCAGGCAGTACGCTCGATCAAGGACATGATCCGCCGCGATCAGGCCGACAGCAAAGTCACGAACATTAAATAATGAAAGCAAGCCTGCACAAAAATAGCCGTAATAATGAAAGCAAGCCTGCACAAAAATAGCCGTAATAATGAAAGCAAGCCTGCACAAAAATAGCCGTAATAATGAAAGCAAGCCTGCACAAAACTAGTCATTAAAACAGGAACAAACGTGGAACCCGTCAAAATTGGCATTCTCGGGCTGGGTACGGTCGGCAGCGGCACGGTGAACGTGCTGACGCGCAATGCCGACGAAATTCAGCGTCGCGCCGGGCGTGCGATCCGCGTGGTGCATGCCGCGGCCCGCGACTTGAAACGTAAACGCAACTGTCCAACCGACGGTATTCGCCTCACCGCCGACCCGCAGGAAGTTGTTAATGATCCCGAGGTTGAAGTGGTGGTCGAGCTCATGGGTGGTTACGAGCCGGCGCGCACGCTGGTGCTCCAGGCCATCGAGAACGGCAAGCATGTGGTGACTGCAAACAAGGCGATGATCGCCGCGCACGGCAACGAGATTTTCGCGGCCGCGCAAAAGAAGGGTGTGATGGTGGCGTTCGAAGCCGCCGTGGCCGGCGGCATTCCGATCATCAAGACCATCCGTGAAGGACTGGCCGGTAACCGCATCGAGTGGCTGGCTGGCATCATCAACGGCACCAGCAATTTTATTCTCACCGAGATGCGCGACCGCGGCGCCGATTTCGCCGACGTGCTCGCCGAGGCGCAGCGCCTCGGCTATGCCGAGGCCGATCCGACCTTCGACGTGGAAGGTATCGACGCCGCGCATAAACTGACCATCCTGGCGGCGATTGCCTTCGGCATACCGCTGCAATTCAAGAAGGCCTACACCGAAGGCATCACCAAGATCACGCGCCTCGATGTCGAATACGCCGAGCAGCTCGGCTACCGTATCAAGAGCCTCGGCGTGGCGCGCCGTACCAACAAGGGTGTGGAGCTGCGCGTGCACCCGACCCTCATCCCAGAGCGGCGCCTGATCGCCAGTGTGGACGGGGTGATGAACGCCGTGCTGGTGAAGGGCGATGCGGTCGGACCGATCCTGTCATACGGCGCTGGTGCTGGCGCCGATCCAACCGCTTCGGCGGTGGTGGCGGACATCGTGGACGTGGCGCGCACCCTGACTTCCGACCCGAACAATCGCGTGCCGCATCTTGCCTTCCAGCCGGACCAGCTCTCGGATCTACCGGTCCTGCCGATGGAGGAGGTCGAAACCGCCTACTATCTGCGCCTGCAGGCACAGGACAAACCCGGTGTGCTCGCCGACGTGACACGCATTCTCGCGGACCTCGGCATCAGCATCGAAGCGATCCTGCAGAAGGAGCCGCGCGAGGGCGAGAACACCGTGCCGGTGATCATTCTCACCCAGCGCGTGCTGGAGAAATACATGAACCAGGCCATTGCCAAGATCGAGGCCCTGTCGTCGATCAATAGCAAGATCATGCGCATCCGCCTCGAACACCTGAACCGCGACTGGAAATGATGTTTTGGGCATAGAACGCAGAGGCGCAGAGACCGCAGAGAATTGAAAGTTAAACCTGGATTTCTTTGCGCTCTCTGCGCCTCTGCGATCTCCGCGTAAAATACGCATCTCCATAGAAGGCAAACCATGAACCTCGGACAACGCTACACCGGCCTCATCGACAAATACCGCGACCGCCTGCCGGTCTCGGACGACACGCGCATCATCTCGCTCGGCGAAGGCAACACCCCGCTCATTCGCCTGAACAATATCCCGCGCGAGCTGAAGCCGCATGTCGACATCTACGTAAAATACGAAGGCCTCAACCCGACCGGCTCGTTCAAGGACCGTGGTATGACCATGGCCGTGACCAAGGCGGTGGAGGAGGGCAGTCGCGCCATCATCTGCGCTTCAACCGGCAACACCTCGGCCGCCGCCGCCGCCTATGCGGCGCGCGCCGGCATTGCCTGCTTTGTGCTCATTCCGGAAGGCAAAATCGCGCTCGGCAAGCTGGCGCAGGCCATGATCCACGGCGCGGTGGTCATCCAGATCCAGGGCAACTTCGACGCCGGCATGGAGCTGGTGAAGCAGGTCGCGAACGAGGCACCGGTAACGATCGTGAATTCGATCAATCCCTATCGCCTGCAAGGCCAGAAGACTGCGGCCTTCGAGATCATTGAAGAGTTGGGCACAGCGCCGGACTATCACTATCTGCCGGTCGGGAACGCCGGCAACATCACCGCCCACTGGATGGGTTATTGCGAATACGCCGACCATGGCATCGTCAACAACCGTCCGGTGATGGTCGGCTATCAGGCGGCCGGTTCCGCACCGTTCATCGTCGGCAAGATGGTCGACAATCCCGAGACCGTCGCCACCGCCATCCGCATCGGCCATCCGCAGTCCTGGGACAAGGCCTGGGTGGTGCAGAAGGACTCGAACGGCTGGTTCGGTTCGCAGACCGACGAGGAACTACTGGCCGCGCAGAAACTGCTGGCGATGAAAGAAGGCATTTTCTGCGAGCCGGCATCGGCCATCTCGCTGGCTGGCGCGCTGCACGACATTCGCAAAGGCAGGATCGCAGAGGGTAGCCGCGTGGTGTGCACGCTTACCGGCCACGGCCTCAAGGACCCAGATACCGCTATCAAACAAAGCTCCGGGCCCATGCTCAAGGTAGCAGCGGAGCTGGGTGCCGTGAAGAAGGCGATCATCGATAACCTCACGAAATAATAAAAACGGGAGACTTCCAGCTGAATATTCACAAGCCGCTTCAGTTTGTATCGCTATTGCTGCTGGCACTGTTTGCACATACCGTGACCATGGCCGGCGAGCGTGCCGAAGTGGGCGTGGTCGTGATTCACGGCAAGTGGGACATGCCCCACGGTCACTCATCGGGGCTCGCCAACTATCTTTCGCACGAGGGGTTCCTGGTCGCAACACCCGAAATGCCCTGGTCAGGAAATCGGCAATACGACAAAGGTGTCGATGGGTTGCTGGCCGAACTGGACAAGGTGACCGATGAACTCAGGGCCAAGGGCGCCAAGAAAATAGTGCTGGCCGGGCACAGTCAGGGCGCCGCCGGTGGGCTTTATTACGCGAGTCAGCGTTCGCTGAGTGGTGTAGTGCTGATCGCGGCTGGCGGTCATCCCCAGAGTAAAGTATTTATGTCGCATTATCAGACGAGCGTTAGCGAGGCCAAGACGCTTGTTGCGCAGGGCAAGAGCGACGCAATGGTATCGTTCAGCGATCTCAATACCGGCAATCGTTCACGCACCATGCGCAGCACCGCGCGTATTTTTCTGGATTACTTTGATCCGGAAGGCCCGTTCAATACTTTCGACAATGCGGAAAAGATTAAGCCCGGGACAGCCGTGCTGGTGGTCATTCCGGGCCGGGAAACCGAGTGGCTAAAATCGATGGCGGACAAGGTCCTGAAAAAACTCCCGGGTGCGGTGAAGGCAAGTCGAACCGAAGTGGACGCAGACCACCTGGGGGCGCCGGATGCTGCCAAATCGGCGATTCGCGACTGGCTGCTTGCACTATAGGATCAGGATTGCGCGAGTTTAAACTATTTCGATACGGCGGCCCCTGGCCGCCGTTTTTTGTGGGCGTTACTGCCTGGTGTTTCCGGCGGCGTAACCCGCGCTATGTCGCAAGCGACGAGGTAGTGCTATCTTAACTCTCAGGCAGATGCCCATGAGGGAGAACGGGCCTCGCTGCGGATTATGACCACTCTGAGGAGGTATGCAATGTCTCGCAAGATTCTCGTGTTACTGGGTCTGGTGTTGGCCGTTGGGGCAACTACCACGCAGGCGGATAACTATCCATCCAAAGTGATCACGCTCGTGGTGCCGTTCTCGGCTGGCGGACCGACCGACACCGTGGCGCGAATGATCGCGCAGCCGATGAGCAAGACCCTCGGTCAGACCGTTATTATTGAAAACGTCGGCGGCGCCGGCGGCACCATCGCGGCGGCGCGTGTGGCGCGTGCCAACCCGGATGGCTACACGATCTTCCTGCATCACATCGGCCAGGCTACCAGTGCCACGCTGTACAAGAACCTGTCCTACAACGTGCTCACCGACTTCGAGACCATCGGGCTGGTCACGCCGGTGCCGATGACCATCATCGCCAGGAAGGATTTTCCGGCCAAGGACATTAAAGAATTCATTACCTATGTGAAGGCCAACAAGGAAAAGATCACCTACGGCAACGCCGGAGTCGGTGCGGCATCGCACCTGTGCGGCATGCTGTTCATGAGCGCGATCGACACCCAGTTCACGACCGTGTCGTACAAAGGCACTGGGCCGGCGATGAACGATCTGCTGGGCGGCGTGTTCGACTTCATGTGCGACCAGACCACCAACACCACCAGCCAGATCCAGGGTGGCAAGGTCAAGGCCTATGCCGTGACCAGCAAGCAGCGCGTGCCATCGCTCAAGGATTTGCCTACGCTGCAGGAAGCCGGCCTCAAGGATTTCGAGGTCTCCGTGTGGCATGGTCTGTACGCGCCGAAGGGTACGCCGAAGCCGATCATCGACCAGCTGTCGGCGGCATTGCGCGTTGCGCTCAAGGATCCGACGGTGGTACAGCGCTTTGCCGACCTTGGCACGGAGCCGGAGCCGGCTGACCGGGCAACGCCGGCGGCGCATCGTGCCCACCTCAAGGCAGAAGTGGAGAAGTGGGCGCCGATCATCAAGCAGGCCGGCGTCTACGCCGACTGACCGTTGTCACGCGCACTGCCGGCTGTGACCGGCAGCGCGCGCCAACATCACGAATCGAGCAATCCGGTATTGGGGGCCGCGTGACGATTCGCAATCCGAAGGATTTCTGGTCAGGCCTGCTGTTTCTGTTTGTCGGCGGCGCGGCGGTTCTGCTCGCACAAAAATACCCGCTCGGTACGGCGTTCAAGATGGGGCCAGGTTACTTCCCGACCGCGCTCGGCGGTCTGCTCGCCGTGGTCGGGCTGCTTGCCATGGTGCGCTCGTTCATCCGCCCCGGCACGGCGATCGAACCATTTCACTGGCGGCTGTTGTTGATGATAACCGGATCCACCGTGTTGTTCGGCCTGCTGATGCGTGGTGCCGGTCTGAGCGTGGCAGTATCGGTGTTGGTATTGGCTTCGGCTGCGGCGAGTATATATTTCCGTTGGCGTACCGCGCTTATTCTGGCTGTGGGCCTGACCGCCTTGAGTACCTTGCTGTTCGTGAAAGGCCTGGGTCTGCCGATTCCGTTGATTGGTCCGTGGTTCGGAGGCTGATCAATGAAAGCAGGCTTGCACATAATTAGCCCTATTAGTGAAAGCATGCCTGCACAAAGTCCATTGCGCCAATGACGGCGCCTGGAAAAATAACCATCTAACGAATGCACGCCTGCACATAAATAGTCCTTGAATATGGAACTGCTCGCCAATCTTTCCCTCGGCTTCGATACTGCCCTGACGTTTTATAACCTGCTGTATTGTTTTATCGGTGTGCTGATCGGCACGCTCATCGGCGTGTTGCCGGGGATCGGGCCGGTGGCGACGATTGCCATGTTGCTGCCGGTGACGTTCACGCTCGCGCCGGTATCCGCGATGATCATGCTCGCCGGCATCTATTACGGGGCGCAGTATGGCGGCTCGACCAGCGCCATCCTCATCAATCTTCCCGGCGAGATAACCTCGGTCGCGACCGTGCTCGACGGACACGCCATGGCTAAACAGGGCCGGGCCGGTGTGGCGCTGGCCACCGCCGCCATCGGCTCGTTCGTGGCGGGCACCATCTCCACGTTTTTGCTGGCCGCCTTTGCGCCACCGCTCGCGGAGTTGGCGCTCAAGTTCGGACCGCATGAGTATTTTGCGCTCATGGTACTCGGACTCGTGGCTTCGATCGTGCTGGCCCACGGCTCACTGCTGCGCGCGGTCGGCATGATCCTGCTTGGGCTGCTGCTCGGGCTGATCGGCGCCGACGTCAACTCCGGCGTACTGCGCTTCACCTTCGGTATCCCGGAACTCGCCGACGGCGTCGGCTTCGTGGTGGCGGCCATGGGCATGTTCGGCCTCGGCGAGATCGCACGCAACCTAGAAAACGAGGCGACCCGCACCCAACTTGTTGGCCGCATCACCACGCTCATGCCCACACGCGAAGACTTCAAACGCATGGTTGGGCCGATTCTGCGCGGTACGTTCATTGGCTCGGCACTCGGCATTTTGCCTGGTAACGGCGCCTTGCTGGCATCGTTCACCTCGTACTCGGTGGAAAAAAAGCTTTCGAAAACACCGGAGCAGTTCGGCAAGGGCATGATCGAAGGCGTGGCCGCGCCGGAGTCGGCCAATAATGCCGGTGCCCAGACCTCGTTCATTCCGATGTTGACGCTCGGCATTCCCTCCACCCCGGTGATGGCGCTCATGATCGGCGCGCTGATCATCCAGGGCATCCAGCCGGGGCCCACGGTGGTAACCAATCAGCCAGCGCTGTTCTGGGGCATCATCGTTTCCATGTGGATCGGCAATGTGTTCCTGCTGATTCTGAACCTGCCACTGATTGGCATGTGGGTGCGCATGATCATGGTGCCCTATCACCTGCTGTATCCGGCCATTCTGGTGTTCTGTGCGATCGGTGTGTACAGCCTCAGCAGCTCCACGCTGGACGTGCACCTCATGGCGTTGTTTGGCGTGCTCGGCTATGTGTTCGCAAAGCTCGAGTGTGAACCGGCGCCGATGCTGCTCGGTTTTCTGCTCGGGCCGATGATGGAGGAATACCTGCGCCGGGCGATGATCATCTCGCGCGGCGATGCGACGACCTTCCTCACGCGCCCGATCAGCGCCACCATGCTGGCCATGGTCGTCATCGGCATGGTGATCGTGCTGCTGCCGGCCATCCGCAAAACCCGAGAAGTGGCGTTCCAGGAAGAGGACTGAGAATCTTCCTGGCGCCAACCACGGCGCCTGGAAAGCAATCCGCGGGGATGCGGTGCGCGACCGCCATGGATGGCGGAAGGTAGGGTAACGCATGGAGCAGTTGCCGGGATGGCGGAAGTGCGGAATCCGCAAACGCGCATGATCTTGTGACGGGACGAACGAGCGAAGCGAGTAGGGCTTCCGTTCCGGCGCGCGGCCCTCGGACACGTGTCCCTGACGTCCCGCCTACTACGTCTCCCATCGGCGAAAACGCAGGAGCAGTCTTTCCGCCGACCGCCATGGATGGCGGAAGTGCGGACGACTGTATGGATGCAGGAGGTAGGGCAACGCCGGGAGCGGTTGCCGAAAACGCAGGAGCAGTCTTTCCGCCTCCGGTATAATCCCGCGCCATGCAAGCGCACTCCGCGGTGAATCCGTCCACAATGGCCAGGCAGGTCACTCTTTATATTCCAGGGCTATTCGCCGGCCCAACCGCTCCGGCGCCGCTCATGCGTTTACTGGCACGCGCGGACCAATTACCGGGTGGGGCAGAAGGCGACATGGAGCGGCTGTTCGCGCTTTTCGGCATCGCTCCGGAAGCAGGGCGTGACTTCCCGGTCGCCGCCGTCACCCGCGTGGCCGACATGGGCGTCATCGACCGTGAATGGTGGATCCGGGCCGATCCGGTTTATCTCGAGCCGGGCCGCGACAGCCTCGTCATGCACACCGGGCTCGGGCTGACGCCGGACGAGGCCGAGCGGCTGGTCGCTGAGCTGAATGAGTCCCTGGCCCAGGACGGCTGGCTGCTCAAGGCGCCGCGCCCGGAGCGCTGGTACCTGAAGCCGCCGGTCGCGGCCGCCATTACCACAACGCCGCTCGCTGCCGCTATCGGGCACAATGTGCACCCGCTCCTGCCACAGGGGGCGGACTACAGGGCCTGGCACACGCGCCTTAACGAAATCCAGATTCTGCTGCATACCTCGCCGGTGAACGCCGCACGTGAGGCGCGCGGTTTGTTTCCGGCGAACAGCGTCTGGTTCTGGGGCGGCGGGCGGCTGCCGCAGGCCGGTGCCGTGCGCTGGGCGCAGCTGTGGAGCGACGAGCCGCTGGCACAGGGCCTGGCGCGGCTGGCCGGGGTGCCTAGCGGCCCGGTACCGGTGAATAGCGCGGAACTGCTCGCGCAGCCCGGTGGCGGGGAACAGCTCCTGGTGCTGGGGCTGCCCGCGCCAATTCTGTCGCAGGCCAATGCCGAAGCCTGGCAGACCGCGCTGGAGCGGCTCGCCCACGATTGGCTGACACCACTGGTGGCCGCCGTGCATGCCAGGACTCTGGCCGAACTCACGCTGCTGAGCGATGCCGGTGCCAACTTCCGGTATCGACGCCGCCATTGCCTGCGCTTCTGGCGGCGGCCGCGTTCGCTGGCCACTTACCGGGCGGCCTGATGGACAGCTCGCGGCGCATCGTTCGGCGCGCATCTTCTACAGCTGAACTATCAGCTGATCTGCACCCGGTTCTGGCGCGCCTGTATGCCGTGCGCGCCGTGCAGCACGCGGACGAACTCGATCTCTCGCTCGAACGGCTGCTGCCGCCAAGCGCGCTCAAGCATATGGACGCGGCCGTGGCGCTGCTGGAGGAGAGCGTGCGTGCCGGCCAGCGCATTCTGATCGTGGCCGACTTCGACGCCGATGGCGCCACCAGCTGCGCGCTCGCGGTGCGCGCGTTGCGATCCATGGGCGCGCCGGATGTGCGCTATGTGGTGCCCAATCGTTTCGAATACGGTTACGGCCTCACGCCCGAGATTGTTGCGGTCGCCGCACAGCAACAGCCGGACCTATTGATCACCGTGGACAACGGCATCTCCAGTGTCGAAGGCGTGCGTGCCGCCAAGGCCCTCGGCATGCGCGTGCTGATCACCGACCATCATTTGCCCGGCGCCGAACTGCCGGCTGCGGATGCCATCGTCAACCCCAACCAACCTGGTGACGACTTCCCGAGCAAGAACCTCGCCGGCGTCGGTGTGATTTTCTATGTGATGCTGGCGCTGCGCGCGCAGCTGCGCGCCAGTGGCTGGTTTGAACAGAAAAATATTCCGGAACCAAATCTCGCGCGCCTGCTCGATCTGGTTGCGCTCGGCACGGTCGCGGACGTGGTGCCGCTTGACCACAACAACCGCATCCTCGTCGCGCAGGGCCTGAAGCGCATCAATCAGGGACAAACCGTTCCCGGCATCCATGCGCTGCTGGAGATTGCCGGTCGCGCACCCGGCAGGCTCGCAGCCAGCGATCTCGGCTTCGTGGTCGCGCCGCGCCTCAACGCCGCCGGCCGGCTCACCGACATGTCACTCGGCATCGAATGCCTGCTGACCGAAAGCGAAGATGCAGCTTTCGACATGGCGCGCCAGCTCGACACCCTCAACCGCGAACGCCGCAGCATCGAGGCCGGTATGCAGGAGCAGGCGCTGGCGGCGCTCAGCAAGTTACATCTCGATGGAAACTTGCCGCATGGCCTGTGCCTGTTCGATGAGTCTTGGCATCAGGGTGTGATCGGCATTCTCGCTTCGCGCATCAAAGAGCGTGTGCACCGGCCGGTGATCGCGTTCGCGCCGTCGAGCGACAGCGAGATCAAAGGCTCGGCGCGTTCCGTGCCGGGCCTGCACATCCGTGACGCCCTCGATGCCGTGGCCGCACGCCATCCCGGCCTGCTCAATAAATTCGGCGGCCACGCCATGGCCGCCGGCCTCTCGCTGCCGCGCGCGCATCTCGAAACGTTCCGCACTGCGTTCGCAGAGGAAGTAGCCCGGCATCTGAGCGCGGACGACCTCACCGGCAAGGTGCTGACCGACGGCGAACTGCTGGCCGAAGACCTGACCATGGAACTCGCGCAGTCGCTGCGCGCCGCCGGCCCCTGGGGGCAGGGCTTTCCCGAACCGCTGTTCGACGGCCGCTTCGAGGTGCTCGGCAGCCGCGTGGTCGGCGAAAAGCATCTGCGCCTGACCCTGCGCCAGCCGCAAGGCCGCAGCATCGAAGCCATCGCCTTCAATCGCGCCGCGCCACAACCGCCCGCCGGCAGCCGGGTGGAGATTGCTTACCGGCTGGATATCAACAGCTACCAGGGCAATCAGACGTTACAGCTGGTGATCGAGTATCTTGTTTCTGTTTGAAGTGAAATTATTTTACGATGGTGACAGGATGATTTTTCACAAGTGTGAAGAACAACGATTCCGCTAATTTCAAGGCCAAGCGCCCATCCGGCAAAATCAACAACAGGTTTCCATCATGACCATCGACTTGTCTGTCATTTTGCCAAACGTATCTCAATCATTGAACGGAACAGGCTTTCTTTTCGGTTCTGGGACATCGCGTGAAGCAGGCTATCCAATGATGCCGCAACTTACCCGTGAAGTAATGAATGGGCTCTTGCACGGCGAACGTGTCGTTCTTGATGAGGTTCTCAAGCAGGCAGGAGAGACCTATGACGACGCTAAAGCGATACCTAATATTGAGCAACTCTCCGACCTTGTTATCGCACACTGGACTAATTCTGGCGACCCACGATTCAGTGCATTGGAAACTCGGCTGCGTGAATCGATTCTCAAATGTCTTTTGGCGGTCACAAATCCAAACATAGACAACCACTGTAGATTTTTTGGGGCGTTAAAAAAGCGCGCGTTCGGTCTCCCTTGCTCAGTATGGATTTTTACAACGAACTACGACTTGTTGTTTGAGACAGCCGCAGCTCGCATGGGCGTTACCATCGAAAATGGTTTCTGTGGTGCGACGGAGCGATATTTTCAGCCAGCGCAGTTCAAGAGCACATCGGGTGTAGTTTATGGAGGAAGATTTACACCAAACAATAATCTGACGGTGAAGCTGATCAAATTACATGGCTCCATTTCATGGACTGAAGAATCCTCGACATTATACGAGAGGCATCCTTCGGCCATACTAGCCAGCTCTCGCCGCGTGATGGTGCTTCCGCGACGCAAAAAGGTCATGGACACAATGACGCCGCCCTACGACATTCTGTTCAATCAGGCGAGCAAGGTGCTGGGTAGTGAATGTAAATACCTTGTGAGCTGTGGGTTCAGTTATGCTGACGAGCACATTAATCAGCAGCTATTACTTCCGGTGATGCAGGCGAATAGATGCCGATTGTTCGCGTTCAGCCAGGAAGAACCTGCTGGACTTGCAGCATTCAAATCATTACCGAACTTCCGGGCTGGCTTCGGCAGTCACCTTCACATTGACGGCAAGTCAGTCGCTGCGACCACTGACGCTTGGCTATTTAGCAAGTTTGTCACCCTCTTTGAATAGAGACCACAATGAGCGAATATCAAATTGGAAAAGTTGTGGGTGTAACGGGCGATGAGATATTCGTCACGCTTGTCGACCACGAACCCTCTGCCGATGTTGAGCGTGGCGTTCCGGATTCGATGACCATCCATTTGCCGACCCCGGCAGGACCAACGCCAGTGCTTATTGGTCAGCCCGGGACCTTTATTATGGTCGCACTGCCTGCGGGGAAACTGCTGTGCATGGTAACGGGCATCGAGATGCGCGAGGGCAAGGTGAGTGCCTCTGAATCGAGAGAGGCGGAAGCTGATGGAACGATGCTGCTCGACCGCGCAACGCGTGGACTCTCGACCATTCCGGTCGGCACTATTGATGCAACGGGGAGTTTTGAGCGTGGAACGGATGTTCTTCCTACAGTGAATGCTCCAGTGTTCGCCGTCTCGCCAGCTTTAATTGACCAAGTCTATGCAAGCTATGCCGAGGGCGATTTCGCAATAGGCAAGCTGTCGCTCCTCCCGGGACAGCAGGCAAAAATTAATCTGGATGCGTTCCTTACCCGGCACGCCGCAATCCTTGGTCAGACGGGAGGCGGAAAGTCGTGGACGGTTGCATCGCTCATCCAGAAAATGTGTGGCTTTCAGCAAGCGACTATCGTGTTGTTTGACCTACATGGAGAATATACCAAGACCTTTGGTGCCTCTGCGGACGTAATAGCGGCGAGTGACTTGGAACTGCCTTACTGGCTGATGAACTCTGAGGAGTTGCTTGGGCTGATGGTTGACCGGAGTGAGTCGGCCGCACCCAACCAAATTGCCAAATTTAAGGAGTTGCTGCAAAGTGCAAAAGATGCGCACCCAGAAAACAAAAATCTGGGATTAAAGAAAATCACCATCGACACGCCGGTCTTCTTCGACTTTGAAGCCATTCTGAGAAATTTCCGCGAACTCGATACTCAGATGGTAGCTGGTGCCACAGCGGGAAAGGAAAAGCAGGGGCCGCTTTTTGGGCAATTCACCCGCCTCTTAATGCGAATCGACTCTCGACTAGCCGACAGACGGTACGACCTGATTTTCAAGCCCAAGACATACAACACAAGTGCTTCGATGGAAGACCTGTTCCGTCGCTTGCTAGGTGAAAAGGCCAGAGATCGAAAAAAGGTTGTTGTTGTCGATTTGAGTCCTGTTCCATTCGACGTTCGTTCTTCTGTTATCTCGCTCATCCTTCGTTGCCTCTTCGATTTCGCATATTGGCACCGGCGCGTCTACACAACGCGCTTTCCGATTTCAGTTTTTGCAGACGAGGCGCACATCTACTTGAGCGATGGAGACCCCACGACTGAGGCTGCTAAGCACTCCGCTGAACGTATCGCCAAGGAGGGACGCAAATACGGCGTCAGCCTGACCGTTATTAGCCAGCGTCCTCGGGAGGTGTCTGCGACAATCCTTTCGCAGTGCAACAGTTTCCTCTGCCTCCGTATCTCAAACCCAGACGACCAATCCTACGTCCGGAACCTCCTGCCTGATTCTGTGCGTGGAATCGCGAGCATGTTTTCCACGCTACGGCGCGGTGAAGGCATCTTGATCGGTGATTCCGTAATGATGCCCACACGCATCAAGATTGATGCTCCCAATCCAGCGCCCGAAAGCGACGACGCTTCCTTCTATGAGGCTTGGAACGAGGCACCGAAGGAAATTGATTTCGCCAAGGTTCTTCATGCTTGGAGAAATCAGGAAGTCGGGAAATAGGGGATGGACGGATTATAATTCAATCAACCGTCCAGATTCTCGCGCAGCCGCTTGTTTCTTACCACCCACGGCAGGCCTAGCCGATAACGCTTGCCCAGGGTTTGCGCTTCGACATCAGGCGCGACCACTGCGGATAAAAGTGCTCGTTCTTCACGGCGAAAACGATCAGTAGTGTATAGCCGAGCCAGGGCGGCAGAATACGTTCGGGACAGGTTACACCTGCAGGTGCTTGCGCAGTTCCTCGATCAGTTGATCGCGCGCGGCCGGGTCAGTGCGGCAGGCCGAGAGCCAGTGCTCATCCACGTTCAGCACCGAGGACTGCCAACCGCTGTTTGGGGCACACTCGATGCGCACCTCCCAGTGATCGGTGCGCGGCTCAACTTCGAACAGGTAGGCCGCGAGACCCAGCTGCTCGAGCAGGGCCTGCACGGTATCGCGTGCCTCGATCATTTCCTTTTGGCTCAGTTGCATGGCGGTCCCCTCCCGGTGCGAACACACTGTCAATGGCCGATTCAATCGTAACCGTACAGCCAGCGGGTGGTGCCGGCATGCAGGTTACGCACGGTGTGCATTACTCCGCGCGGAATGTACAGTTCATCGCCTGGCTCCAGCACCCAGTCCTCGTCATGCATGCGGATGCCCAGCTGGCCCTCGATGACCGTTACCAGTTCGTCGGTGTCGTGCGCGAAATCGCGCCATTCCTGCCCGGGCGGATCAATGAAGGCGCGGCACGAAAAACCGCGCGCCATCCAGTCGCGCGTCACCGCCACGGTCTCGACCGGCAGGCGAAACTTGTGGCGAACCACGAATTCGTCACTCTCAACAGTTGCCGGAATACGGCCGGTGAGCATGCCGTACAGCCGGTCCTTGAGGCGCACCCGCCGGCGCTTAAGATCCTCGGTGTAGTCATCCGACGGCGTCTCGATCTCCAGCTCGATGCGGTAAATCTCGTTGTCTATTGCCTGATAGGCGGCATACAGGTGGCGAAACGCCGGACTTTCTCGCTTGAGCTCGTGGATACGCGCCTTGAGCTCGGGAAACTCGTGCGCAAGATCGCGATGACGTTCGAGTTCCACAGGCCAGTCGGTTGTGACTTCAGCTAGCGGCTCCATGTGACGCGTAGCAGATCAGCTTCATCGGTGTAGTGGCTGTCGAGTTCGCCGTGGTAAGCGTGGCGCAGCGCCTCACCGACGCCATGCGTGAGGTGCGAGTCGGTGAAGGTCACCACGATTCGGTCGGCCTCGTGCCTGATCTCCATAATGCGCTCGAGCGGATGCTCGGCGCGTGCCTTGGCTTCGGTATTGCGCACCAGATGCAGGATTTCCTCGCGATGTTCGGCGAAGAACGGGCCGCTCAGCGTCAGCTGCCCGGCCGGCACCCGGTCGTGGATCCGCTGGCAGGCCGGGCAACGATGCTGCTCGGCGCCCGGCACGGCCGCGCCCCTTTGCCGGTGGCCGTTATGAAAGATCGCGCCGCATTCGGGACAGGTGGATGGTTCTTTCCATTTACCACGGGTGCGATACGGATCGCTGACGCGTTCCTCGTCCATGCGATCGCGGCGTGGTTGATGGCTGTAGTCGCTGCGATTTCTCCGGCCAGTCATAGCATTAACTCCCAAGCGTGACTCAATGAGGACCCGTAACGAATCCTAATAAGGATGGGCCCGGCGCGTCATTGATTGAAGTCAAAATGGCATCGATAGTGTGAAGGGACGGGAATCCGGACCCCACCGGGCCAGTGTATTTCAAAACAATACCAAGACCCTGACCTGATAACAGCGCGTCGAGACTGAGAGATTACCCGCACCAATTACTACCCTCATTTCTCTCCTTGAAGGATGGACCCCGGTTTAGCCAATTACTTCCTGGGCTCTTGCTGCGGGAATCAACCGTCCGGATCCGCGCTGACGCCTGTCGTTGACCACCTACGCTAAATCCAGCCGATAATGCGCGTCCAGGGTTTGTGCGGTCGACATCAGGCACGACCACTGCGGATGAAAGTGTTCGTTCTTCACAGCGAAAACAATCAGGTTGCTGCTATTGCGGGATTTACTCCACCAAACCCGACCAACGTGAACAGCATGCGCAGGTCGGTGAACAGGAACATCTTGTGGATCTCGCCATAATCGGCGAAGCCGATATCGCTGAGCGCAATGCCCATGAACATGCCAAGCAGCCCAAGACGAAGATGTTGCTGAAATGGTGTGAGCTTCACTTTATGTACCACTCGATGAAAAGCGAGACCACTACTGCGCTGCCGAAAAACAGCGCAGTAGCCACAAGGCTAGCCGGCGCCAGACGCGAGACGCCGCTCAAGCCGTGGCCCGAGGTGCATCCACCACCCGTCTGTGTCCCGAAACCGACCAACACCGCCCAAGCAGCAGCGTGACACACTGTTGCACAGCCTGTGCCGAACAGGCGCGTGTGCACGCTGCCCAGGTCAAAACGAATCGTGAAGTGGCCTGTGGCGATGGCGGCCAGAAAGCCGCCTGGCAGCATGGCCAAAAGAAATGTCAGCTGCGCTGTCCAGCGCAGGCCGCCTGCGGCCCGAACCATTTTTGGGGCGGATACCGGCGATGTGAGGCCGTGGCCAGCCGCTACGCCCAATACATCAACAAGAAATGCCGCCGCACCGGGAAGCTGCGGAAGGGGCGCCAAGGCGTGAGCCTGGTGCAATCGGAACGCTGCCTCCCGATCTGCATGCGCTATCGAGTTCAACCCAGTGTGGGCGCAGATGGTGAAGCGTTCGGAGAACTACCGCGGATCGAGCTACGGATTAGTGCCTAGAGCAATTGTTGGATTTCCTTACATCCCAAGATTTTGAATAATTCCTGGGATTTGCTGAGAAACAGACAGGTTTCGCAAATGTCTTGGCGAAAGAGCCGCGTTTTACCGTCGGTATTTTTTACATGTGATTTCGATTTTTGATGTTGGAATGGGATAAGGTACACGTATGCCTATGATTTAAAAAGGAACACTATTTCTGGACCGATTTGTGCAATGAATCTTAAGCAGACGCTCCGGTCGATGGAAGCGCGGTGGGTGGCTGTATCCGGTGCTTAGACCACTCACCGATCAGTTTCATGGCATCGCGCATATATTTGAAACCTAAGGTGTTTTGGAGGATAAAAAAGAATGATCAAACAAAAAGGGCTGATAGGGATTGCCGTGGCCGCGGCACTGCTTTCCGGAAATGCCTACGCTGGTACGGTGACGAATCCCCTGCTAGGCGGTTCCGTAATAATTTCCGACGGTTCTACAACCACATGGAACCTGCCTAACAATACTTATACGACTAATCCGGATGGGACCTTCACCTACGCGAATAGCCTGAACAATAGGACCTGGGGTTTCACCTGGGATATCACAGTAGACCCGGATCCCCTCATTAGCGGCTCGCTGGCAATCACCAACAATACCAGCGTCACCAAACACTTTGATTTCCTATTCACGCTCCCGGTGGGTTCACCCTTTGCGTCACCGGCACTGAAGAGCGGAAGCCTGGGCGCGTCCTTCCAGGACTTAAACAATAGCGGTGCTGCCACCCTGAGCAACATCAACTGGTCCGGGAGAATCGACGGCTCTGATGCGATGTCTTTGTTCTCTGGTGGTTTCACTTGTCTAGGAGCAGGTTGCAACGGCAGCATCGGTACCGTCAGCGACGGCCCGCTGTCGTCCTCAGGCGTGAATACGAATATCGGCATGCATCTGGCGTTCGACCTCACCGCCGGCGACAAGGCCACGTTCAACACGTCCTTCGAGGTCACCCCCGTACCGCTACCGGCGGCGTTCTGGTTGCTCGGCAGCGGAGTGCTCGGTCTTGTGGCGGTCGCGCGTCGGCGTGTAGAGGCGCGTAGGTTAGTCTAGGCGCGCAACTAGACAACTGTCTGTGTGGAATCGGGGGTAGTTCATACTACCCCCGTCGTTTTTGTTTTTTCCATTTGTGACATGCCATTGGGAAGGGACGGGAATGGCAGTTACTTTAGTGGTTACTAAATCAATGTAGGGTAGGTTAGGCACGCAGTTTGTGCAGTAACCCACCCCAGCTATGCCGCCAGGCACTCATTGTAAACGGTGCGCCCGCGAATATCATCGCACCCTCGGCATCCAATCGTGCAATGGTCCATGCCAACGCATCATCCTACAATTTAAGCACGGGGGCGGGCGGGACATTCGGCGCCGGGGATATTCTTGGATAGCACATGCACGGGGTCGCACTAATGCACGTGCACTAACACATCAATGCTTTCCCGCCTGCGGCAACGCGCGGTAACGCCGCGCGCGGGTTTTTTGTTCGGTCAGGTCAGTTGCAGCTGCCCGTGTCCCAGCCGAACAGACTCCTGTGTACCGGCCTATAGAGCCATACTCCGAAGGCGATGCCCAGGATCGTGAACAGGGCGGCCAGCTGGCCCTCGCCAAGCTGCACGAGCGCGATGCTCGGGCAGGAGCCGGAGATCGCCCAGCCGGTGCCGAATAGCATGCCGCCCGGAATCACGCCCGGATGCCAGATCTTGGTTTCGTGCGGCAAGCCCTGGATGAGCACATTGAAGAAGAACGCCGCCAGCAGCACGGCACCCGCGAAGGTCAGAAGCAGGCGCAGGTCGACGAACAGGAACATCTTGTGGACTTCGTCGAAATTCGAGAAGCCGACGAAGCTCAGCACCATGCCCATCAGCATGCCGAGGATCGCGAAGCGCGCGTGTTGTTGGAAGGCAGTCAGTCTCATCGGAGCAGGGTCTCCAGCAGGAATGACACGGCCACGGCCGTGCCGAAGAAAAACATCGTGGCAATGAGGCTCGGCGGATTGAGGCGCGAGACTCCGCTCAATCCGTGCCCGGAGGTGCAGCCGCCGCCCATCTGGGTACCGAAGCCCACCAGCGCGCCGCTGCCGAGCAGTGTCAGCCATTCCTGCCAGCCGGTTCCGAACAGCCGGGTGTGTGTAACGCCGAGATCGAGGCGCAGGTCGAAGCGGCCGGTGACCAGCGCGGTGGCCAGCCCACCCACACACATGAAGAGCAGAAAGGTGAGGTGCGCGCTCCAGACAATGCCGCGCCGGGCCGGGGCCGCAGGGATGGCCAAGCCGTGGCTCGCGAACAGCTCACGGGTCTTAGCCTCGCCGAATTCCGCCAGGGTGGCGGTCAGTAAGGCGTTGTTCGTGGCCACGGCATCGGCCTGGAAGGCCGAGGCCTCCTCACGTTGCCGGCGCTCCGTCCGCCAGTTCAAGATCGAGGACCAGCTTCCGGACACGCCCATCATGCGTCCGAGCATGAAGACGAACACGACTGAGAGCCCGCCGAGTGCCAACGCCCCCTTCCACCATGACCAGTATTCCATACGACCTCCTTATAGCGACGCTGCTGCCTGCTAGTGCGTTCCTAGCATCCGGCTGAGGAAGCCGCTACTCGATTTGGCGGCGCTCTTGCCGGACGTGGCGATGGCGGCTTGCAGTACTTTTGCGGCCTCAGTGTGACCGTGGCGCTGCGCCATCTGGGCGGCGGTTTCGCCGAGGTTGTTCACAGCCCCGGGGTTGGCGCCCTTTCCGAGTAGCAGGCGAATGACCACAAGGCTGCCGGTGCTGGCCGCAGCCATTAGCGGGGTCATGCCATCTTCGTTGCGGACGTTGACGTCAGCGCCACTCTTGAGGAGCGATTCGACCATCGGAATGCGTGATTTGAGAATGGCATTGAACAGGGCGGTCGCGCTGTAATCGTTGTTGGCGCGCGGGATTTCCACGCGCGAGCCGTTCGGCAGCAGGTTAAGCGGCACGGCATCCTTGCGCAGTGACATCTGGAAACGCACGCAGCGCTTGAAGTCGCCCTGGCAATAATGTGTTTGCCAGATCTGCAGGGCCGGGTTCATGGCAAACTGGGCATAGAGATCGCATTGCTGACAGTGGGAACAGCTCATGATCTTTTCTCCTCTGTGCTTAGTCGTCGCCGACCTGCATTGACAAACTCCCTGTTATCGCAGGACTGGTTGATCATGGTTAATGCAAAAGGCATGCCCAGCGTCATGCGGTGTAATCACATGATTCTCAAATGCTTTTCTTATAAGCATTGTTGCCCCCGATTGACGTTCAGCGGCGATTGACGCCGTTGATGGGCCCTCCCCAGTTGTTTAGGTTCGGGGGCATCGATTCGCTAGCCTCTGTTAAAAGGCAACAAGCAGTTTTGGGCGCCTTAAGCGCCCGGGTTCCTGAGCTTCGCCCCGTATCGAAGCACAGACTGATGACGCACCCAAAACGCAGGGGTTCTTGCACTAGCATATCCATGCATTCCCGCCTGCAGCGACGCGCGGTAACGCCGCGCGCGTCATTGTCTCCTGGTAACTTGAACAGGGCATGCAGCTCCGCGCGGGCGGCGTCGTTGCGGAAGCGGCGGTCGTGTTAGCGATCTCCAGCTTGCTGCGGGAATCAACCATCCGGATCCTCGCGCCGCCGCATGTGATTTACCACCCACGGCAGATCCAACCGATAACGCTTGCCCAGGGTTTGCGCCTTCGTCATCAGACGCGACCACTGCGGATAATAGTCTTCGTTCTTCAAGGCGAAGACGATCAGGTTGCTGCTGTCGCGGGGTTTGCTCCACCACACACGACCGTCGAAGATCCCGCGCAGGCGGTTGAGGTAAACCCCCCGGTTCGACGCGCCGCCCCAGAGGTTGGCGACCAACACGCCCTGCGTACTCAATGCTTGCCAGCAATTGGAATAGAAAGACTCCGCGCACAGGCAATTCGGCAGGCCTTCGGCATCGTAGCCATCCAGCAGAATGACGTCGGCATGCACGTCGCTGTGCGCCAGATATTCGCAGGCATCTGTATGCACGACCTGAAAGCGTTCGTTATCCGGAGGTACCAGAAATTTATCACGCAGCGCGATCACGTCTTGGTTGATTTCCAGCGTGGTGATACGCGCCTGCGGAAATTGCTGATAGCAAAACTTCGAGAGCGAGCCCCCACCGAGGCCGACCAGCAGAATGTTTTGCGGCTCGGCATTGAACAGCAGGAAGCCCATCATGGTCCGGGTGTAGCTCAGGTCCAGTTCGAACGGCTTGGACACACGCATCGAACTTTGCACGGCCCCACCATTGAAATGCAGGCTGCGGATTCCGCCATGCTCGTAGATGCCCGGTTTGCCCCAACCGTCCATCAGGATGTGTACAAACTCTTTCAAGGCGGGGAGGATACGTTTGGTCATCACAATTCCTGCACGAAGCGGCTATGCGGAGAGGACCACGGTCGGTGTGGCCATCGGCGCGGAGCCTTAGCCTCGATGAACACAAATCTCATATTTAAGATATAAGCGATCAGAGTAGTTGTATGGAGATGCAGGGTTGATGGTGCCTGATCTTGTCGATCCTTTGCCTCAATGCATGGCCGCCTGCAACAGCGCCCGGTATCGAACCACACGTTCATCCTCGTCACCCAGCAGTTCGAACAAGGCGAGCAGCCCGGTTCGGCCGGCATCGAGGCGAAAGCCGCGGTCGCGTTTGGCAATCTCCAGCAATTGTTGCATGGCGGCATCGTAGCCGTTCGCGACCAGTTGCACAGCGCTCAGCTGGTAGCGCGCTTCCAGGTTGTCGGGATTGGCAGCGATGGCCTGTTCCAATTCAGCAGCCGGCGGTGCTTCACGGGCGATGCGCAGGATGGATACATGGGCAGCAAGCTGGCGGAGTTCCGGCATCTGCTCGCGTGCTTCGACCGGCAGTACCTGCAGCAGGTCGTCGGCCTGCGCATAGCGGCCCTGCAGTACCAGCAGCTTGGCGAGATCGAGCGGGATGCGCGTGTTCTGCGGATCGGCGAGCGCCGCTTCGGCGGCGAGGCGCACGGCGCTGGCGGTGTCGCCTTGCGCGTGCGTGCGCAGGGCGCTCAGCAGCAGTGTGTCGGTGGTGTCGGTGAGCTGCTTGCGGATGAAGTCGCGCAACACGCTTTCAGACTCCGCGCCGTGCAGGGTGTCCACCACCTTGCCGTACCGATAGACCTTAATCGTGGGCAGGCTGACCACACCATGCGAACGCGCCAGCTGGCTCAACTCGTCGGTGTTGAGCATGACGAGCAGAAAGCGCCCACCGAATTCGCCGGCCAGGCGTACGAGACGCGGCATCAGCATCAGGCATGGGCCGGCTTTCGGTGACCAGTAATTCACCAGCACCGGACCCTTGGCGGAATTTTCCAGCACTAGGCGCGGAAAGTTGTCCGCGCTGGCATCGAAGACGTAGGGGGAGTTGGCCATAGGGCCGCTACCTTACTGAAAGCGCTGCGGGAGCGAAAGTCTCTATACCCCTCTCCCATACATGGGAGAGGGGTTGGGGAGAGGGTGCATCACGACGCCATGAGTCTGCAGATGACACTTTGCGTTCAGTTTGGACACTTCGCTTCCCTCTCCCCGTCCCTCTGCCGCGAGCAGGAGAGGGGGGTGTCTTGGACGGCTGCCAGACGCAGCTGTCCCGCGTATTATGGCGGCTACATAATTTACAATTTTAGAAAGGGGATTTGCATGACACAGATGACCGATTCCGGACTGAAATTCGAAGACACCACCGTGGGTGATGGTATGGTCGCCAGCAAGGGCCAGACCGTTTCCGTGCACTACACCGGTTGGCTGGAAAACGGCACCAAGTTCGATTCCAGCAAGGACCGAGACGAACCGTTCGAATTCAAGCTCGGCGCCGGGCAGGTGATTCGCGGTTGGGACGAAGGCGTGGCCGGCATGAAGGTAGGTGGAGTGCGGCGCCTGACCATTCCGCCGCAGCTCGGTTATGGCGATCGCGGCGCCGGCGGCGTAATACCACCGAAGGCGACACTCATTTTTGAAGTTGAATTGCTGGCAACGCGTTAGTACGGCTATTTTTGTGCAAGCACGCTTTCTCTCGAATGGCTATTCTTGTGCAGGCTTGCTTTCCTTAACCGAATCGGCGCGCCGGGCAGCTTGCCTGGCGCGCCATGCTCGTGTTTATTTCGGGCGCAATTACATTAAGATGACCGCATGAAAACCCGCGCGCTCGAAGACTTTGTCGGCAACACGCCGCTCGTGCGCCTGCAGCGACTCCCGGGCAAGACCAGTAACACCATCCTCGCCAAGCTCGAAGGCAACAACCCGGCCGGCTCGGTCAAAGATCGCCCGGCGCTGAGCATGATCAAGCACGCCGAGGCGCGTGGCGAGATCAAGCCGGGCGACACCTTGATCGAAGCCACCAGCGGCAACACCGGCATCGCACTCGCCATGGCCGCGGCCATGAAGGGTTATCGCATGATTCTGGTGATGCCTGAGAACCAGAGCCTGGAGCGGCGCGCCACCATGAAGGCGTTTGGCGCGGACCTGGTTCTGGTGACTCAGCAGGCCGGTATGGAAGGCGCGCGCGACCTGGCCGACCAGATGGGCCGCGACGGCAAGGGGCGGGTGCTCAACCAGTTTGCTAATCCGGACAATCCGCTCGCCCATTACGAGGGCACTGGCCCGGAGATCTGGCGCGATACCGAAGGCCAGATCACGCACTTTGTCAGCTCCATGGGCACGACCGGTACCATCATGGGTGTGTCGCGCTTCCTGAAAGAAGAGAAGAACCCGAAGATTCAGATCGTCGGCGTACAGCCATCACCCGGTTCACAAATTCCTGGCATTCGTGCCTGGCCGAAGGAATACCTGCCGAAGATCTATGACGCAAAGCGCGTCGATCGGGTGCTGGAGGTATCGCAGGCCGAAGCCGAAGACATGACCCGCCGGCTGGCACGCAAAGAAGGCATCTTCTGTGGCATCTCGTCCGGTGGTGCAACCGTGGCGGCGTTGCGGCTCTCGCAGGAGCTTAGCAACGCCGTGATCGTCACCATCATCTGCGATCGCGGTGATCGATATCTATCTACAGGCGTTTTCCCGGACTGAAGCCACCCAAACATGAACGTTCTTATATTTGATATCGAAACCATTCCCGACGTCGCCTCCGGCCGGCGGCTGTATGACCTTGAAGGCCTGAGCGATGCGGATGTGGCGAAGGTCATGTTCCATAAACGCCGCGAGGAAACCGGCGACTCCGAGTTTCTGCGCCACCACCTGCACCGGGTGGTGGCAATCTCTGTGGTGCTGCGCCACGCCGACCAGTTGCGTGTCTGGTCGATTGGCGATGCGAACTCGGACGAGGCGGAAATCATCCGGCGCTTCTTCGAGGGCATCGAGAAGTACACGCCGATGCTCGTTACCTGGAACGGCGGCGGTTTCGACCTGCCGGTGTTGCACTACCGCGCGCTGCTGCACGGCGTGAGCGCGCCGCGCTATTGGGACACCGGCGAACTCGACCGTGAATTCAAGTGGAACAATTACCTCAATCGATTCCATGCGCGCCATACCGACTTGATGGATGTACTTTCTGGCTATCAGGGACGAGCCACGGCACGGCTCGACGATATCGCGCAGATGCTGAGTCTTCCCGGGAAACTCGGTATGGACGGTTCGCAGGTATGGGACGCGTACCAGGCCGGCAAGTTGGCTGAGATTCGCGACTACTGTGAAACCGATGTGCTCAATACCTATCTGGTGTATTTACGCTTTGAGTTGATCCGCGGCAATCTCGATCAAAAGGGTCATGAGATGGAGATTCGGCGGATGCGCGATTACCTCAAGGCCGAGAGCAAGCCGCATTTTCAAGCCTTCCTTGAGGCATGGAAGTAGCATTCATTAACCGCGAGAAATTTTTAGTTCCATGTCTTCTTCGTCCCCGTCGGGCAGGAACAACCCCGACACCATCACGGCCCACATCGAATCGATCACCCATGAGGGACATGGGGTCGCGCATATCGATGGCAAGGCAGTGTTCATTGAGGGTGCGCTGCCGGGCGAGACGGTGCTGTACCGTACACTGAATCGCGGCAAGACCCACGATCTCGGCAGAATGATCGAGATCGTCGCGGCGTCGCCGGATCGGGTGACGCCGCGCTGCCAGTATTTCGGCGTGTGCGGCGGTTGCAGCCTGCAACATCTGCGCGCCGAGGCGCAGCTGCCGGCCAAGCAGCAGATCCTGCACGACAACCTGACTCGCATCGGCAAGGTGGAACCGGAGTCCTGGCTGCCGGCGCTGGACGGGCCGCACTGGGGTTACCGGCGCAAGGCGCGCCTCGGTGCGCGCGTGGTGCAAAAGAAGGGCGGGGTGATTGTCGGCTTTCGCGAGAAACGCAGCGCCTATCTCACACCGCTGGCTTCCTGTGAAGTACTGCATCCGCGCGTGAGCGCGTTGCTGCCGGCGCTGCGCAACCTCATTGCCGCGCTGTCGACTCCCAACCGCGTGCCGCAGGTTGAGGTTGCCGTGGGCGACAACGCCACGGCATTCATCTTTCGCCATCTTGTGCCGCTCACGGTGGACGACGAGGCGCGGCTCGCCGATTTTGGACGCCAGCACGATATTCAGATTTTTCGCCAGCCCGGAAGACCGGATCAGCTGGTGCCGGTCTGGCCAGAAATTCCGGCGCCACTTTTTTATCGCCTGCCGGAAGCGAACGTAGAATTAGAATTCGCGCCGGCCGATTTCATCCAGGTGAACGCCGAGCTCAATCAGCGCATGGTGACGCGCGCGCTGCAGCTGCTCGACCCGCAACCCGATGAAGCGGTGCTCGATCTCTTCTGCGGCCTGGGCAACTTCACCCTGCCGCTGGCGCGCCGCGCTGGCCGGGTGCTGGGCATCGAGGCGGATGTGGCGCTGATTGAAAAGGCACAGCGCAATGCGCAACACAACCAGATCCAGAATGCCGAATTCCGTCTGGGTGATCTGTACAGTCCGGAAACCCCCGCTCCCTGGGGCGCGGAACGCTTCGACAAGTGGCTGCTCGACCCGCCGCGCACCGGCGCTGTGGAAGTGGTGAAGCGCCTGCCGGCGGAAGGCGGACCGCGCCGCATCCTGTATGTTTCCTGTAATCCCGGCACCCTGGCGCGCGACAGCGAGGTGCTGGTGCATACCAAGGGCTATCGGCTGGCCGCGGCCGGGGTTATGGACATGTTCCCGCAGACCAGTCACGTCGAAGCCATGGCCCTGTTCGAGCGGACCGATTGACTCCATAATTATGGTTAATTTTGTGCAAGCGTGCTTTCCCTGTTTACACCCGATGCTGATTGAAGTTCATGTTCCCAACCAGACGCTGCGCCTGAAAGACGACAGCGGGCGCGTGCTCATGGAGACGCGCATTTCCACCGGCCGCAAAGGCGTGGGCGAGGTGAATGGCAGCGAACAGACGCCGCGCGGCTGGCACAAGATCCGCGCCAAAATCGGCGCTGGCCAGCCGGAAAATACCGTGTTCGTGGCGCGCCGCCCGACCGGCGAGCTGTATGCGCCCGAGATGCGCGCAAGCTACCCCAACCGCGACTGGATTCTCACCCGTATTCTATGGCTCTCCGGCCTGGAGCCGGGCCGCAACCGGCTTGGCAAGGTCGACACCATGCGTCGCTTCATTTATATCCATGGCTGCCCGGATGACGACCCGATGGGCGCGCCGGGTTCGCGCGGCTGCGTGAAAATGCGCAACCGCGAGCTGATCGAACTCTTTGACCGGGCGCCGGTCGGAACGCGCGTGCATATCATTGCGGAGGACGCATGACGCTCGGCCCGGTCATGCTGGACGTGGCAGGTTTCACGCTCACTCCTGAGGAGCGTGAGCGCCTCCGGCATCCGCTCACGGGTGGGGTGATACTGTTTGCGCGCAACTACCAGTCACCCGCGCAGATCGCGGCGCTGGTGCGTGAAATACACCATCTGCGCCAACCACCATTACTCGTGGCCGTGGACCATGAGGGTGGACGGGTGCAGCGCTTCCGCGAAGGATTTACCAGCCTGCCGGCAGTGGCGCGCTTCGGCGAGCTGTACGACGAGAATCCGAAGCGCGGCCGGCGCCTGGCCGAGACCGCCGGCTGGCTGATGGCCGCGGAGCTGCGCGCCGTGGGTGTGGATTTCAGTTTCGCGCCGGTGCTGGATGTCGGCCGCGGTATCAGCCGGGTGATCGGCGACCGGGCGTTCCATGCCAGTCCCGAGGCGGTGGCCGATCTCGCCCATGCCTACATGACTGGCATGCACCGCGCCGGCATGGCGGCGACCGGCAAGCACTTTCCGGGGCACGGCGGCGTAGAAGCCGATTCGCACGTAGCCGTTCCGGTGGATGAGCGCCGCTACCAGGACATCTTCATGGAGGATATCGTGCCGTTTGAGCGCATGATTCACTATGGGCTGGAAGGCATCATGCCGGCGCACGTGATTTATCCGAAGGTCGATCCGCACCCGGCCGGTTTCTCGCGTTTCTGGCTGCAGCAGGTATTGCGCAGCGAACTCGGTTTTGAAGGGGTGATTTTCAGCGACGATCTATCCATGGAGGGCGCCAAAACCGCCGGCGGAGTAGTGGAACGGGCGCAGGCGGCACTCGGCGCCGGTTGCGACATGGTGCTGGTGTGCAATGACCCGCTGGCTGCCGGCGCATTGCTGGATGGTCTGGGCCGGCACGATAATCCGGCCGCGCTTTTGCGCCTCGCCCACATGCACGGCCGCCACCCGGTAAACCGCAGCGAGCTGCTGGCCGATTCCGGTTACCGAGAGGCGGTTCGGGCGGTGGGCAACCTGGCCTGATGGTTGTACAATTCGCGCCCCGCCGCGCATGGTTGGGCTAGACTTCAGTTAATTATGACAGGACGAACGAAGTAGGGCTTCATTAACTCGTATTCATCAGGGGGAATCCAGCGTTGGCTGATCTTATCCAACCGCTCAAGAAGCTCAAGCTTGAGAGTTTTAACAATCTCACCAAGACGCTGAGCTTCAACATCTACGACATCTGCTACGCCCAGAGCGAGAAGGCACAGAAGGAATACATTGCCTACATCGACGAGGCCTATAACGCTGAACGCCTCACCCAGATTCTGACCGAGGTGGCGTCGATTATCGGTGCCAACGTCCTCAACATCGCCCACCAGGATTACGATCCGCAGGGGGCGAGTGTCACCATGCTCATTTCCGAACTGCCGATCAGCGAGGAGCCGCAAAACCCCGAGGCCCCCGGTCCGCTGACCGCGGACGCGTCCGTCAGCCCGCAGACCGAACTCGGCCTGGATACGCAGAAGCCGATCAAGGACTCGGTCGTGGCGCACCTCGACAAGAGCCACATCACCGTGCACACCTATCCGGAATCACATCCGGACAATGGCATCAGCACCTTCCGCGCCGACATCGATGTCTCGACCTGCGGAAAGATCTCGCCGCTGCGCGCCCTGAACTACCTGCTGCACAGTTTCGAGTCTGATATTGTCATCATCGACTATCGTGTGCGTGGCTTTACCCGCGACGTGAAGGGCGTTAAGCACTACATCGATCACAAGATCAATTCCATCCAGAATTTCGTGGACAAGAACACGCTGGCGCGTTATCAGGCGATGGACGTGAACATCTACCAGGAAAACGTATTTCACACGAAACTGATGCTCAAGGAGTTCAACCTGAACAGCTACTTGTTCGGCATTACCGAGAACGATCTGCAGCCGCAGGAGAAGAAAACCGTGGTGCAGCGCATGCAGCATGAAATTACCGAGATCTATAACGGCACCAACATACCGAAATAACCAGACAGGACGTTTGAAAAAGGCGGGCCGCTGGCCCGCCTTTTTTATTTCCATCATCCAAGCAGTAATTTAATTATTATATATGTATTACAATACGTTATTAGATTATTCTCATTTCGTTTCTTGTCCGCGTTTTCTGATAAAGTTGGATTCTTGGATACCAACCTCTGTCCGGGAGCCGTGAAATCCGCATGCCAGAATTCAACATCCATTGCGTCGACTGCACGCGCCTGGCCAGCCACCTTGCGCATGTACGGGAACGCTTCAATGGCTACCATGGGCGTCCGGTAGCGCCATTCGGCGACCCGCAGGCGCGCCTGCTGATCGTGGGCCTGGCCCCCGGCATGCACGGCGCCAATCGCAGCGGCCGGCCATTCACCGGTGACTATGCCGGCATCTTGCTGTACCAGACACTTCACAAGCATGGCCTCGCCAGCCAGGCCGAGGCAGTGAGCCGTGACGATGGGCTGGAACTGCGCGACTGCCGCATCACCAACGCCGTTAAGTGCCTGCCGCCCGAAAACAAACCCACCACTGACGAGATCCGCGCCTGCAATCGCTATCTCCAAACCGAGTTGGCAGGCCTGCCGGAGAATGCACTGATCCTGGCGCTGGGCGGCGTTGCCCACAAGTCCGTATTGCAGGCATTCAAGCTCAAACAGACGGAGTTTGGCTTCGCCCATGGGGCCGAGCACCGGCTGCCGAATGGATTCTTGCTGCTCGATTCCTACCATTGCAGCCGCTACAACACCCAGACCCGGCGGCTCACTCCGGCCATGTTCGATGCAGTCGTGGCACGGGCGCGTGAACTGCTGACGCGCTAGCCATGACGGGTTTCGATCCCAAGGTATTCGTTCAAAGCCTTACCGGTGCTCCCGGCGTCTACCGCATGCTGAATGCCGCCGGTGAGGTGCTGTACGTGGGCAAGGCGCGCAATCTGCGCAAGCGTGTCGGCAGCTATTTCGCACGCGGCGCGCACAGCGGGAAAACGCACGCCATGCTGCAGCGGGTGGCGGGTATCGAGGTGACGGTCACACACACCGAGAACGAGGCCCTGCTGCTTGAAGACAACCTCATCAAGAGTCTCAAGCCGCGCTACAACATCCTGCTGCGGGATGATAAGAGTTACCCCTATATCCATATTTCCGATCACGAATTTCCGCGCCTTGGTTTTCATCGTGGCGCGCACAAGGAGAAGGGGCGGTATTTCGGACCCTACCCATCGGCCTCGAGTGTGCGCGAGAGCCTCGGGCTGTTGCAGAAGGTGTTTCCGATTCGCCAGTGCGAAGACAGTGTTTTCCGCAGCCGCTCACGCCCCTGCCTGCAATATCAGATCAAGCGCTGCACCGCGCCGTGCGTCGGCTACATCAGCGCCGAGGCCTATGCCGAGGACGTGCACCATGCCGCCCTGTTTTTGGAAGGCCAAAGCCAGGCAGTGGTCGAGGCCATGGCGAAGCGCATGGATGCCGCTGCAGCGGCGCTCGATTACGAAACCGCAGCCGGCTACCGTGACCGGATCGCGGCATTAAGACAGGTGCAGGAACGGCAATCGGTGAGCGGCGAGGAAGGTGATGCCGACATCATTGCCATAGAGCTGGAAAACAGCGTTGCCTGCGTAGGCGTCACCTTTATTCGCAACGGCCGCAATCTCGGCAACAAGCTGTTCTTTCCGCGCTTGGGTGAAGCTTCAGATATCGGAGAAATCCTGCTGTCCTTTCTCAGTCAGTATTATCTGGGCAAGCCGGTCCCGCCGGAGATTTACCTTAACCACACTGTGCCCGAGAAGGATTGGCTCGAAGCGGTATTTGCCCAGCAGGCCGAGCATACTGTACGGATCACCAGCCAGCCGCGCGGATTGCGGCGTCGCTGGGTAAAGCTCGCCGAACTCAATGTCCGCGATGCCCTGCGCCGGCAGCTTAACGATCGCGCCAGCCTGCGCAATCGCTTCGAGGCATTGCAGGAGGCGCTCTGCCTTGAGGCCGTGCCGGAGCGCATTGAGTGTTTCGACATCAGCCACACCCAGGGCGAGGCGACCGTGGCTTCCTGCGTGGTCTTTACTCCTGAGGGCCCCCTGAAATCCGATTATCGCCGTTTCAATATTGACGGCGTCGAGCCGGGCGACGACTACGCGGCCATGACCCAGGCACTGACGCGCCGCTACCGGCGGCTGCGGGACGAACAGGGCGATGGGGCGGGGCGCTTTCCGGACCTGCTGCTCATAGATGGCGGAAAAGGACAGCTGGGCGTCGCCGAGTCAGCCCTGAACGAGCTGGGGGTGGAGGATGTGCGTCTGGTGGGCGTAGCCAAGGGAGAGGGGCGCAAACCTGGCAAGGAACGGCTTTTCTTGTCCGGGCAGGAGGCCCCCACTATACTGCCGGCGGACTCGCTGGCACTGCTTCTCATCCAGCAGATTCGCGATGAGGCACACCGTTTTGCCATCACCGGCCACCGCCAGCGGCGCGCCAAAGCGCGTACCGCCTCGATACTTGAGGAGATACCTGGAATTGGTGACCGGCGCCGTCAGGCGCTTCTCAGGCATCTCGGGGGCTTACAGGAGGTAGTGCGCGCCGGGGTGGATGACTTGGCACGCGTACCCGGCATCAGTCCGGCTCTGGCGCGTCGGATTTACACGACTTTTCATGAAGGGGAAGCCTGAAGGTGTTGTGGAATGCCCCCAATCAACTCACTCTGTTACGGATATTGCTGATTCCGGTCTTTATTGCTGCGTATTACCTGCCGTTTCGTTGGGCGTCGTTACTGGCCATGGCATTGTTTGTGTTGGCTGCGCTCACTGACTGGCTGGACGGCTATCTGGCGCGTCGTCTGAACCAGTCTTCGCCATTCGGAGCCTTTCTGGACCCAGTGGCTGACAAACTGATGGTAGCGAGTGCCCTGGTGCTGCTTACCGCGGATGCCCGAGTGCACAGCCTGGTTCTCGATCACCGCCTTTTTGCCATTGTGGTTCTGATTATCATCGGACGCGAAATTACAGTTTCCGCCCTGCGCGAATGGATGGCCGAACTGGGTGAGCGGGCGAGGGTGGCAGTTTCGTTTCTGGGTAAATTCAAGACCATTGGCCAAATGGTCGCGATCCCTTTCCTGCTCTATCGGGAGCCGCTGTTCGGTCTACCGGTGTTCCGGATCGGCGAACTGCTTCTGTACCTGGCCGCGGGCCTGACGCTCTGGTCGATGATGATCTACCTGCGCGCCGCTTGGCCGAGTTTGACACGGTCCCGGCGGGCCTGACGCAGTGGCTTGACAGCCTTCAGACGCGGCTTAAAATGTCGCCCTCTTACGCGGGAATAGCTCAGTTGGTAGAGCGCAACCTTGCCAAGGTTGAGGTCGGGAGTTCGAGCCTCCTTTCCCGCTCCAGATCTCCGGGGAGGCATTTGTCCTCCCTTTTTTTATCTTGATAAGGCTGGGTGGCAGAGTGGTCATGCAGCGGCCTGCAAAGCCGTGTACGCCGGTTCGATTCCGACCCCAGCCTCCACATTTCAAGTTCCCTGAAAACGCCCGAGTGGCGGAATTGGTAGACGCAAGGGACTTAAACTGTCTGCCATGCAGTGATTCCACCGACGGTATTCCAGCTGAAGATCAGCAGGTTATCGAAACCTCCTCGACACCACCCGAAAAAAACGTGTTGTGAAATCGTGCTGTGGACTTGGTGGGATGCTCCGCTATAACTCTACTTGGAGGCAACAATGGTCAAGCTGATCGCAGTGCTGGCGGTGTCGATTGACCATAGGAGCAGAGAGATGGATATATGAGGCGAGACTATAGGTGGTATGTCGCTCTTGAAACGAAGAATGGGCTAGGGCAGCTGGAGATAATTCTGTCTGTACCTAGCCCACAGAAAAATCGAGGTCAAAAATAATGGCTCACACATTAACCGAAGCACAGATGGCGCAGGCGCTGATTCCGGCCCTGCTGGAGTTCAGAGAGAAGATTGACCCGGAGATGCCGGTGCAGCAGCTGCTCACGTTCCTCATCGCGGCCAGGACGCCAGGAATTACGATGCAGGACGCGATGAAAGAGCTGGACATTACGTCCGCCTCAATCAGTCGCAACGTGGCAGCGCTTGGTCGGATCAACCGGTTCCACCAGCCCGGGCATGATCTGGTGCAGGCTACAGAAGACCCGATGGAACGGCGCCGCAAGGTGATGGAGCTGACGACACACGGCAAGCAGTTTGCGAAGCGGGTGGCGGAGATATTCAACAAACAGATGCAGATCATTGAGAAGAGGAGTGGGGCGTGAGTCTGTACAGGCTCGGGAACAGCCCGAACCTGTGGGTCTCTGTCTGTCTGTGGAGCAAGCAGCCAGTCCGGATGTCGGCGGACACTACTACGTGGACATCACTACCACGATACAATCACGGTTCTGGACGGGGAGCGTGCAGTGGAACGTGAAGTAATGTGCACTAACCTTTACCAAAATGGAGAGGCGGTTGACTCTATATCTTTGAATGTGCTTGATTTTTAATGCGCCCGAGTGGCGGAATTGGTAGACGCAAGGGACTTAAAATCCCTCGACCGCAAGGTCATGCCGGTTCGATTCCGGCCTCGGGCACCACTTACACAAAAAGGCATTCCAGAGATAACAACGCGTTGCACAATGTAAGTAAGCACAATTTTTTTGTAGGTGATTAGTAGGCAGCAGGGCGAGGGAATTGCCACCTCTTCTCACGCATTAGTTGCAGCGTATATGTATATATGGACGTCAAGGAGTTCTACCCCGCTTTTAGTTCCAGAACGTCGCCATATGCCCTGAGAGCGACTGAGAGCTCCAAGATGGCGACAAAAACCAAGGTAAAAGCATCGTCAGCTCTAACGCAATTATAAAGAAAAACGCGCCGCAAAATGGTCCAAGAAGGCCGCCCGGGATTCCAGGTGGCAATAAAACCAGAAAAGGGATATTGAATCTACGTCCGCCGGCGATCTTGTTGCGAGCGATCTTGAAAGGCGTCTGCATGGGCCATTCGAATTTCATGGCGGCGCTCCTCGCCACGCCGATCGTCGTAATGTACAAACCGACAGCCGCAGTTTCTCGCAGTGCAATTCGGCAGCGGTAATCGGGGCGCCTCTTTCGCGAGGAATCTTTTCGCTTCCAGCAGACGCACCGCAGCACAGGCATCCTTGTGGTATTTCACCACGACGGCATGGAAGGGGTTGGACTTTTTATGCGTATCGGCAGGGAGGCGTGCCGCTAATTGCTTGCGATACCAATAAACAGCCACGATGGCGGCTATGACAATCACTGACAAAAGAAACATTCCCATGTTTACCTCTGCCCAAGCCTTCTTAATCCAGTAGTTCTTAAGTTATCCGTCCGAGCTTGTTGATGGGGGAAGGGCACAAAGCATTGATTCAACCCCGTCCTCCGTTAACGGTTCGATCGGCTCAGCCACGATAGAACACGAGCCATAAGGACGCGCATCCTTGCGTGTGTTTTTAATGTCTCGTTGCGCAATATGCCTTAATTGGAATCACTGATGCAAGCTGGCTTCTTATGCCCCACAAGGTAGCGCTCCTGAGAGAGCCTCTAGGCGCGCCGGTGTCTTTTTATTTATTATGCTATTTTTGGCGTACTTGCTGGGCGGCAGAACCCTGCTACATGCATGTACATGCTTTAGGTGGCATGTACTGAAGAGAAGGGCGGATCAGTAACCTGTTGGTATCAGGTAACGAAAGAGCGTCAGACATGTGCTCACCCTTGGGTCAACTGGGGGTATCTTTTGGGGTATCTATGAGCATTACGAACTGACACACCATTACACAATAGCTACTTAGGCCTCTAATGTGTTAGAGGCCTCACCAGTCAGCGATATGGAAATCAGGCAGCGACAGACGTTGCTGCGGAAGCATGCTTTCCGGCGGATTTCAGCTCTGCGTTCTTGAGCAGTAGCGCCGTTTGACTAAAGCCAGCCTTGTTGGCGGCCTCAATAGCGGAAATTCCGCTGCCATCCTTGGCTGTTACGTCCGCGCCATTATCCAGCAGCAGTTTTACGACCAAGGCCTGTCCGCTCGCAGCAGCGACGACTAATGGCAGCTGTCCTTTTTCGTCCTTAAAATTCGGATTGATTCCAGCGCTGATAAGCGAATACACCATCGACGCATGTCCCTTGGCTGCTGCATGACAAAGTGTACGTGAACCATGCATGCTATTGATCTGGGCGATCGGCTTGACGCCTTTCGGCAATTTGATGATTAAGTTGACGAGTGATGTTGCCACCATGGCAGCAAGCGCGAACAACATGATCTGAGGGTCAACACCGATTTCCTTTGCCAGCTCATGTGGCATATTGGCGCCGACGGCGAGTATGGCAATCACCAGCACGAGCGTGAACTTGAGATAGCGGACGAGCGATACAGCGACGACCGCCACGAGACCAACTAGCAGATATGTCTGGTTAATCCCCATCATTGCCATAAATGACTCTGGCAGATTGGCTCCGATACTCATGAGAGTGACTAACCCAACAAGCGCAACGTCTTTAGTAAGCTTTGATATTTTGAACATACTGGCGAGCTTGGACACTTGGTTCTCCTGGAAACCTGACTGCGCGCGTTTGGGAATTTTCTAGATCAAATTTATCACCAAACGGTGATTCGTGTTTTATTTTGAATCGGCGTCAATAATCCGATAACGATAGATCTATGCAATAAATATGCAAGGCTTAGCAATAACTAGCGCCAATTTTAAACATTTTAGATTATTGTTATTTAACATAATATACATTATGCGAACCAATGTCAGTTCCTGGATTAGTTAACGGCATGCGCCTGGCGGAAAAGCGCAAAAAAATTGTTCGTTGTAGTGATGGCAAGCTCTTCCAGAGATATACCGCGTACATCGGCGAGCTGCGTCGCCACATGCCGTACATAGGCGGGTTCATTGGTTTTTCCACGGTACGGGACTGGTGCGAGGTATGGGGCATCGGTTTCGATCAGCAATCGGTCCGCCGGGACCATGCTGGCGACAGTACGTAGCGACTCGGCGTTGCGGAAGGTAACGATCCCCGAGAAGGAAATGTAAAAACCCATATCAAGAGCGGCTCGGGCGGTTTCCCAGCTTTCTGTAAAGCAGTGCATTACCCCACCCACCATCACGGCACCCTCTTCCTGTAATACCCGGATGGTATCCGCGGCCGCTTCGCGTGTATGGACGATGAGCGGTTTGTCACAAACACGTGCTGCTCGGATATGACGGCGAAAGCGATCTTGCTGCCAGGTCATGTCACCCTTAATTCGGTAGTAGTCAAGACCGGTCTCGCCAATCGCAACCACGCACGGATCATTCGCCAGCTGCACGAGCTCATCAACAGATGGGTCGTGGCCCTTTTGCTCATCCGGATGGACACCTACGGAAGCAAAGATATTTGGATGTTCGTGGGCCAGTGCCAGTACTTCAGGAAATTTTTCTATTGTCACACCAACGCACAGCATATGCCCAACGCCGTTCTCGCGGGCATTCTGCAGCACCTGCGAAAGATTGTTGCGGAGAAGCTCGAAATTGAGGTGGCAGTGGGAGTCGGTAAGGGTAGCCGCCATCACATCGTATGCGTGGGTTTGTCGGAAGTGAGCTGGCCAGCCAGTAGCGCTTCGATTTTGTTGCGTGCCGAGCCCGAGTCCTTTTCACTGAACTGGATACCAACGCCGGCGGCGCGATTGCCCTGGGCGCCAGGTGGCGTGACCCACACGATATGCCCGGCAACCGGTATCTTTTCCTTGTTGTCCATGAGAGTAAGCAGCATGAATACCTCGTCGCCCAGCTTGTAAGCTTTGGTGCTCGGGACAAAAATTCCGCCACCTTTTACATAGGGCATGTAAGAAGCATAAAGGGCATTTTTGTCTTTTATGGTCAGCGAGAGTACGCCAGGACGAACTGGCTTGATTTTGTCATTCATGCGTTTCGAGGTGGTGGAGTTCAGTCCAACTTATCAGTAGGTCTTCGAGCAGCAGCTGTTCGTCCAAGGGACCACCCAAAAGAGATCGGCCCTGGGCTACGCGATCGGCAAAGCTGAACAGCTGTTTTAAGTTTAATCGCTTTTCCAGCGCTTGCAAACGTGGCCGCAAATCTGGGTTATGCAGGCGTTCTGTATTTGCCTGTATGGCGATCAGCATCAGGTCGCTGAGCCAACCCTGCAGCCACAGCAGGCAGCGTTCGGTCCCGAGCGCTTTCCAGCGCGTTGCACAACCCAGGGGGTCATCCTGCCCTCCGGCAAGATGTTCCATATCGCCTAGAAGTGTTGCGCGCTGGCCGAGAAAGTCAGTTTTTGCGTATTCGAGTGCAGTGAGCGGTGCACCAGCAGCAAGTTCAAGGAGCAGTTTGGCATCTGAGCTGGACAGATTTTGTGCCTGCAGCCACGCTTGTGCGGTTTCTGCGGGCGGAGCACGAAATTCCATGCGCGCGCAGCGGCTGCGAATGGTGGCTGGCAACCGTGCCGGATGATCTGCAGCCAGCACCAGGTAACTGTCCGGAGGTGGCTCCTCGAGCAGTTTGAGTAGACTGTTGGCGGAGTTGACGTTCATCGTGTCCGCCGGACTCAGCAGCATCACCTTACACGCGGCGATCTGCGGGCGTGTTTGCGCATCTTCGATCAACGATCGAACCTGATCAATGCGGATGACGGTGCTGTCCTTGCTTTCTTTACTCTTATCGGCAGGCGCATAGCGCAGTGCATATTGTGCGATCAGCGAATCGGACGATTTGTAGTTTGCCTCCGGCTGGAGGACATGCAGATCCGGATGACTTCCGGCCGCGAACAAACGGCAACTCTGGCAGAGACCGCAGGGATTGCCCTCACTCGAGGGTTTGGCGCAGAGCAGCAGCTGTGCCAGCCAAGTGGCCAATGCGTTCTTTCCCAGGCCTTTGGGACCAGCGAACAACAAGGCATGCGGGAGATGCTGGCGATCTCGCTGGAGGGCTATTGCCTTCGCCTCATTCCAAGGGTGTATTGGCGATACATCTGGCGCATTCATTGCAGAATCACCTCGAGCGCATTGCGCAGCTGTGCTTGCACCTCCGGTATCTCGCATGCAGCATTGATCACGCGAACACGCTGCGGCTCGTTTGCAGCCGCTGCCAAATAGTGGTTACGCACGCGCTCGAAGAAATCGATTTTCTCGCGCTCGAACCGGTCTGGCACACTGCGCTGGCCGGCGCGGGCCAGTCCCTGCTCAACCGGGATGTCGAGCAACAAAGTGAGATCCGGACGCAATCCTTTTTGCACCCACTCTTCCAGTATACGGATACGCGACTCCGGCACACCACGACCACCACCCTGGTAGGCGTAGGTGGCGTCGGTGAACCGGTCGCACACCACACATGTTCCTTCAGCGAGTGTCGGGCGTATGACACGCGCCAGGTGTTCGGCACGCGCTGCGAACATTAGCAGCAGCTCGGTGTCGACCCGCATGTCTTCCCGTGAGTGCAACAGTATTTCACGGATTTTTTCGCCCAGCGGGGTACCGCCGGGTTCGCGCGTGACGATGACGCGTCTGCCAGTCTGTTCCAGGAAGTCGCGCACGAACGCAAGACTGGTGCTTTTACCGGCACCCTCCCCGCCCTCCAGCGTGATGAACAGGCCGCGGATCATTGGACGGTGCTTGCCGCTTTATCGCCGGAGACGACTGGTCGCATGGGGAGCGCGGGCTTGGGTTTGCCGTTGAGCTGGAACTTGATGACCGAGCGGTTGTGCTGTTCGTACGTCTCGGAGAATTCATGACTGCCGTCCTTGCGTGAAACGAAATACAGTGCCTTGGTATTTTCCGGATTGAGCGCGGCATGCAGCGCATCGCGACCCGGCATGGCAATGGGTGACGGCGGCAATCCTTTGATGATGTATGTGTTGTAAGGGGTCGGCGTACGCAGGTCCTTGACTGTCAGATTGCCATTAAAGCGATCACCCATTCCATAGATGACCGTTGGGTCAGTCTGCAGCTTCATGCCAAGGCGCAAACGGTGTACGAACACACCGGCAATCAGCGCTCGTTCCTCGACCTTGCCGGTCTCCCTCTCAATGATCGAAGCCAGCGTCAATGCCTCGTCACGGTTCTTGAGCGGCAGATCGTTCTGTCTTCCATTCCATTCTTCCTCCAAGACCTTCTCCATTTTCTGAAATGCACGTTGCAGGATGATCAGGTCGGACATGCCCGCGGAGTAATAGTAGGTGTCGGGATAGAAGCGGCCTTCTGGATGCAACGTCGGATAACCAAGGCTGGCCATGAGCTGTTTTGGTTTGAGGCCCTGCAAGCTATGGGTCAGCTTGGGGGCGGCGGCCAAGGCCTCTAGCAACTGTTTGAATGTCCAACCCTCGACGATCGTGAGCGGGTATTCCACCACCCGCCCAGCCATCACCTGCTCAAGGATCTCGATGGCAGTGATACCCTTTCGGAATCGGTACTCGCCGGCCTTGAGCTCGCGGCTCTGGCCCTTGAGATAGGCAATCCACACCAGCGTGTTGGCGTCCGGCAATACTTTTTCACTGCGCAGCTGACGGGCAAACGCTTTGAGACTTGTGCCCGGCGCGACCACATAGATCTTCGCCTCCGGTTCGAGTTGCGCCACGCTGAACCAATATACATAGGTGGCGAGCCCGAACAGCAGGAGCACAAATATGGCACCGCTGTATTTCAGGACCTTATGCCAGGCAGTCGGCCGCGTGTAGCGCCGCTTGTAGCGTCTGCGAAATTTGTCCAACCACATAGCGCCTCGCTTCGATCCGCCGGACCGGCCAAATACCGATCAGGCTGTTGGTGAGAAATAGCTCCTGTGCCGATTCGACCATGTCCGTGGTCACTGCCTGCGTGATACAAGTCATGCCCATGGACACAGCGCTGTCCAATATCCGGGCGCGCATCACGCCAGCGACGCCGGATTGTGACAGATCAGGGGTAACCACGGTACCGTCGGCACGCACCAGAAACAGGTTAGTCATGGTTCCTTCGATAACCAGTCCATCTGTGTCGCACATCAGACCTTCGGCATAGTCTTCCTGCCATTCGGCGCGTGCCAGCACCTGCTCCAGCCGGTTGAGATGCTTGATACCGGCGAGCCGCGGTTGGCGTGCGAGTCGCATATCGCACCAGCGCACGGCCACACCCTCTTTGCTGGCCGCGGCCGGATAGGCAGGCCACGGCAGGCGTTGCACAATGCGGTTCGCTGTGCCGGAGGCATCCGCCCGGTAACCACGGCCAGCTGTGCCGCGCGTCAGAATGATCTTGGCGACCGCACGTGCTTCCGCTCCGGCGATCCGGGAAATTTCCTCACGCAACAGTGCCGCATCTGGCCTGGGCAGACCGAGACGTTGACAACCTTCGCCAAGACGCTGTACATGCCGATCCCACATCAGCGGTGCACCGTCACGCAGTGCCAGCGTCTCGAACAGACCATCGCCGTACTGCAGGCCGCGATCGGTGACCGGCAGGTGCCAGCTTACTTGTCCATTGACCAGCATGGTCACGATGCAGTTCCCGTCATGCCGAGTGCGGCCAGCATGCCTTTAGCCTTGGCGCGTGTTTCATTCAGTTCCCGATCCGGGTTGGAATCGGCCACGATGCCGCCGCCGGCGCGCAGCTGCACGGATTGCCCGTCCAGCATCATGGTGCGTATCAGGATATTGAGATCGAGACTGCCGTTGCGGTTGATATAACCCATCGAGCCAGTATAGGCGCCACGCGCCGTTCCTTCGAGTTCGGCAATGATCTGCATGGTGCGCAATTTCGGGCAGCCGGTGATGGTGCCGCCGGGAAAAACCGCGCGAATGATCTCAGCCGGGGTCACGCCAGCATTCAGTTCGCCGCTAACGTTCGACACGATGTGATGCACATGCCGGTAGCTCTCCACAACCAGCGACTCGTCCGTGTGCACAGTGCCGATCCGGCAGATGCGTCCGAGATCGTTACGCTCCAGATCGACGAGCATGACATGCTCGGCGCGCTCCTTCGGATTGCGCACCAGCGCCTGCGCCAGCGCCTGATCCTCCTCGACACTGACCGAGCGCGGGTAGGTACCGGCGATCGGCCGCGTGCTGATGTGCCCGCGGCGCATGTTCACCAGTCGTTCCGGAGATGAACTGATGACGGCGCGATCCGCATCGACTGTCATAAGGCCGGCAAACGGCGCCGGGTTGGCGCGACGCAGCTGCTCATAGAGGTCGATCGCCGCAACGCGCTGCTCGAGCCGCACGCGCCAGGCACGTGACAGATTCACCTGGTAGGTATCACCGGCCCGGATGAAGTCGAGGACGCGCGCGACGCGTTCCCGGTAGAGCGCCGGTTCCTCTTCTTCGATTACACCCGCATTCACCGGTGCAGCCGGCGTATTTGCCTCACCCTCGGCCTGGCGCAGATCCTGTTCCATCTGGTTTAGCAAGTCATCATGGCGCTGTTCGCAGACAAGCCAGGTTGTCCGTGTTTCGTGATCACGAATCACCGCCGCCGGGAAACGCGTGGCCATTGCCGCCGGCCAGTCATTTCCGGGCGGCAGCATCGCCAGTGCTGGCTCAAGGAACCGCGCCAACTCGTACGATAGAAACACGAACCAGCCACCGTGAAACGGAAAAGGCAGCTCCCCCTGCTCCGCCACGGATGCCGCGCGCCAGGATGCATCGAACGCGGCAAGAAAATCGCCGGCAATGGGTGTGCCGTTGCGCCGCAGTGTCCCGCTGCTCGTGAGTACCAGGGTGTCGGCGGGAAAGGCAAACAGGATGTCGTAACGCGCCTGAGGTGTTCCGTGTGCGACGCTCTCCAGCAGGTGCGGATAACGCGCCGGAAAAAGACGGTGCAGGCGAGCAAGATCGAAATACAGATCGAGCAAACGCCAAGTGCAATCTGGCGCGGGCTGGCTGGCCTGCGGCCCGGTTTGCTTCACACCAGACGGCGCATCACCAGCGTGCCGTTGGTGCCGCCGAAGCCGAAGGAGTTGGACAGTGCGACGTCGATTTTCATCGGACGCGCTGTGTTCGGCACGTAGTCGAGATCGCATTCCGGATCCGGTGTGAACAGATTAGTGGTGGGCGGTGCAATCTGATGTTGAATGGCCAGCGCCGTGTAGATCGCCTCAACCCCACCAGCGGCGCCGAGCAGGTGACCGGTCATGGACTTGGTGGAGCTCATCGCCACCTTGCGGATATGTTCGCCGAACGCCACTTTGGCCGCCAGGGTCTCGGCCTTGTCGCCTTGCGGCGTGGAGGTACCGTGGGCGTTGATGTACTGCACTTGTTCCGGATTGATGCCGCCATTGCGCAGCGCATTGCGCATGCAGCGTGCCGCGCCCTCGCCGCCTTCCGACGGGCTGGTCATGTGGTAGGCGTCGCCGCTCATCCCAAAGCCGACGAGTTCGCAATAAATGCGGGCACCGCGTTTTTTCGCGTGTTCGTATTCTTCCAGCACCACCACACCGGCGCCTTCGCCGAGCACGAAACCGTCGCGGTCCTTGTCCCAGGGACGGCTCGCGGTTGCCGGGTCGTCATTGCGCGTGGACAGCGCTTTGGCATTGCCGAAGCCGGCGATACCGGTCGGCGTCACGGTCGACTCGGCGCCGCCGGCCACCATCACGTCGGCGTCGCCATATTCGATCAGTCGTCCGGCATCGCCGATCGCATGAGTCGCGGTAGCACAGGCCGTAACCATGGCCAGGTTCGGGCCCTTCATGCCGTACAAGATCGACAAGTTCCCGGAGATCATGTTGATGATGCTCATCGGAATATAGAACGGCGAAATGCGCCGGTGGCCCTTCTCGAAGTAAGTGCGCGTGGTGTTCTCGATGGTGCCGAGCCCACCGATGCCGGAACCAATGTGTACGCCGATGCGCTCGGCATTGGCTTCAGTAACCTCGAGACCGGAATCCCGGACCGCTTGAATGCCCGCTGCCATGCCGAGATGGATGAAGCGGTCCATGCGACGCGCCTCCTTCTCGGTAATGTATTTCGTGATGTCGAAGCCTTTGATCTCACCGGCAATGGTGACGGGGAAACCGGTGGCGTCAAACTGGGTGATCGGTCCAATACCACTCTTGCTGGCGAGAATGCTCTGCCAGTTCTCGGCGAGATCGAGACCAATGGGCGAGACGATCCCCATTCCGGTGATGACCACACGTCGTTTGCTCAAGCAGATACCCTCGTCATGATATGGCAGCGGGTCGGGGGGGAGATAGCCAGTGAAGAAAACCAAAGGCCGCAGCCACGCGGTGGCTGGCGGCCCTTGCGGCATGGGGTGCCGGTTACTTCTGGTGCGCGTTGATGTAGTCGATAGCCTGCTGTACCGTGGTGATCTTCTCGGCCTCTTCGTCCGGAATCTCGCAATCGAACTCCTCTTCCAGGGCCATCACCAGTTCGACGGTGTCGAGGGAGTCGGCGCCCAGGTCGTTCACGAACGAAGCAGCCTTGGTCACTTCACCTTCATTGACGCCCAGCTGCTCGGCGACGATCTTGACGACGCGTTCTTCAATACCGCTCATGTCTCATTTTCCTCCGATAATTGGCCAGTTCTTCGATCGCTCGGCCTGGCGAGGCCGCATAGTAAACACGATTCAGGGTTCCAAGTCCACCCGCATAATATGATGTTAATTCAGGATATTTTTGTGCAGGCATGCTTTCCTTAATTCATGTACATGCCACCATTTACGTGCAAGGTTGTGCCGGTGACGTAGGCGGCACGCGGCGATGCCAGAAAGGCCACGGCATGCGCAATATCCTCGGCCTGACCCAGGCGCCCGAGCGGGATATGCGCGAGCAGCGCGGCGCGCTGCGCTTCAGTCAGCGCTCGGGTCATGTCGGTGTCAATGAAGCCCGGTGCCACGGCATTCACGGTGATGTGGCGTGACCCGACCTCTTGCGCCAGCGACTTGGTGAACCCGATGACCCCGGCCTTGGCTGCCGCGTAGTTGCACTGCCCGGCATTGCCACTGCTGCCGACAATCGAACTGATGCTGATAATACGGCCCTTGCGTGCCTTGGTCATCGCACGCACCACCGCCTTGCTCATGCGGAAGATGGACTTGAGGTTAGTATCCAGAATTGCATCCCACTCCTCGTCTTTCATGCGCATCAGCAGGTTGTCGCGCGTGATGCCGGCGTTGTTGACGAGAATACTGGGTGCGCCCCAGGCGTTCTGGATTTCGGTGAGCGCCGTGTCAATCGAACCCTGGTCGGTGACATTCAACACCAGACCCTGGCCCTTGATGCCCTGGGCCTTCAGGGCTTCACTGATCTTGCCCGCGCCATCGTTTGATGTCGCCGTGCCGATGACGGTTGCGCCCTGGCGGCCGAGCTCCAAGGCAATCGCCAGTCCGATGCCACGGCTCGCGCCGGTGACGAGTGCAATTTCATTATCCAGTTCCTTCGTGGACATGTTCATGGAATGCAAGCCTGCACAAAAATAGCCATTTTAATTTCTCCGAGTCAGGCGCCGAGCGCAGCGCGCGCCTGACGCAGGGTTTCCGGATCGTAGACCGACAATGTCTGGGTCTCTTTGTTGATGCGTTTATTGAGACCGGCGAGCACCTTGCCGGGACCGCATTCTATCAGCTTGTCGACGCCGTCAGCGGCCATTTTTTGAATGGTCTCGACCCAGCGTACCGGCGACTCCACCTGTCGCACCAGCGCATCGCGAATTGCATCGGCGCTGCGCTCGGTCTGCACGTGCGCGTTATGCAGTACCGGGATATGTGGCGTCTCGATCTTCATCTGCTTGAGACGCTCGCGCATACGTTCGGCAGCCGGATGCATGAGCGCGCAATGCGACGGCACGCTCACCGGCAATTGCTTGGCGAGCTTGGCACCTGCCCCCTTGGCCTGCGCCACCGCACGCGCCACGGCCGCGGCGGTGCCGGCGATGACCACCTGCCCGGGGGAATTGAAGTTCACCGGCGCCAGCACCTCGCCCTGCGCGGCCTGATCGCACAGAGCGCGCACCTGGTCATCTTCAAGACCAACGATGGCGGCCATGCCACCCTGACCGGCCGGTACGGCCTCCTGCATGAAGCGGCCGCGATCGGCAACGAGTCTTACCGCGTCCGCAAAAAGAATCGCACCCGCACAAGTCAGGGCGGTGTATTCGCCGAGACTGTGTCCGGCCATGACCACCGGTTGCGGTCCCTGCTCGGCCAGCCAGACACGCCACACCGCCACCCCGGCACAGAGCATGGCCGGCTGGGTAATCTCGGTCTGATTGAGATTCTCTTCGGGACCAGCGCTTGCGATTGACCACAGGTCGTAACCGAGCGCCGCGGACGCCTCGGCAAAGGATTCCTGCACGTGCGGATAGGCGTTGGCGAGCGCGTTCAACATGCCGACCGACTGCGAGCCCTGACCGGGAAAAACAAATGCTAATGACATTGAAAAATCCCTTTGCGACGGTAGTGACTGTTTCAGTATTTCAACAATACCGAGCCCCAGGTGAAGCCGCCACCGAACGCCTCCATGAGAACGGTATCACCGCGCTGGATGCGCCCGTCGCGCACTGCCTCGTCAAAAGCGAGTGGGATCGATGCCGCCGAGGTGTTGCCATGCCGGTCGACGGTCACGACCACGTGATCCATGGACATGTCGAGTTTGCGGGCAGTGGCGGCAATGATGCGGTGATTGGCCTGATGTGGCACGAGCCAGGTGATATCGCTTTTCTTGAGCCCGTTCTTCTCCAGTGTTTCATCCACGATACGGCCGAGGGTATTCACGGCCACCTTGAACACCTCGTTGCCCTGCATCTGCATGAACGCCTGGTTGCTCTGTATCTTGTCGTAGCCCTGGGAAATGCCGGCCGGTACCGTGAGCAACTCCTTGAACTGACCATCGGCGTGCAGATGCGAATTGATGATGCCGGGTTGATGGTCGGCGCTGACCACCACCGCACCGGCTCCGTCTCCGAACAGCACGCACGTACCGCGGTCCGTCCAATCGACGATGCGCGACAGCGTCTCGGCCCCGACCACGAGCACATGCTTCGCGCTGCCGCAGCGCACGAACTTGTCGGCAATGCCGAGTGCATAAACAAACCCGGTACACACGGCCTGCACATCGAAGGCCGCGCAGCCGTGAATATCGAGTCGATCCTGTAACAGGCAGGCGGTGCTGGGGAAAATGCGGTCCGAGGTGGTGGTCGCGACGATGATGAGATCGATGTCGCGGTGGCTGATCCCGGCGGCCTCGATGGCACGGCGCGCAGCCTGCTCGGCAAGATCGCAGGTGGTTTCATTCTCCGCGGCAATGTGACGCTCGCGTATACCGGTACGCTCGACAATCCATTCTTCTGTGGTATCGACCATGTTCACGAGGTCGGCATTGGTCAAGACCTTGGCCGGCAGATAACTGCCTGTGCCACGAATGCGTGAATAGATCATGCGGACGCGCCCCGGGCAGAAGCAGCGGATTGGACTTGCAAGGAGGCGAGCCGTTCACCAATAAGTTGTGGAACCTGGTTGCGAACCTCTTCCACGGCAACCAGGATGGCGTTCTCGAAGCCGATTGCGTCCGTGCCGCCGTGGCTTTTGATGGCGATGCCGTTGAGACCGACCAGACTGGCGCCGTTGTAGCGTCGTGGATCGACGCGCCGGCGAAACGCCTTGAGTACCGGCAATGCCACGAGACCGGCGAGCATGGCCAACGGATTGCGCTTGAATTCCTCTTTCATGAACTGCGAGATCATGTGTGCCAGACCTTCGGTGGTCTTGAGTGCGACATTACCGACGAAGCCGTCGCACACGATCACGTCCACATTGCCGGTATAGATTTCATCGCCCTCGACGTAGCCATGGTAGTTCAGGGCGCTGGCACGAAACAGCTCATCGGCCTGCTTCACGACTTCGTTGCCTTTGATGGCTTCAGTGCCCACATTCAGCAATGCCACGCGCGGCCGCTCGCGGTGTTCCAACGCACCGACCAACAACGCCCCCATGATGCCGAACTGCAACAGCTGTTCCGGGGTGGAATCGACGTTCGCACCCAGATCCAGTACATGCACGTGGCCATGGATCGTAGGCAGTGCGGTGATGATGGCCGGGCGGTCGATGCCGGGCAGGGTCTTGAACACGAAACGCGCGGTCGCCATGAGTGCGCCGGTATTGCCGGCAGACACGATCGCCTGCGCCTCGCCGCTTTTGACGAGGTTGATGGCGACACGCATCGACGAATCTTTTTTGCCGCGCAGCGCCTGTGCCGGCGGCTCATCCATGCCGACCACCTCGGACGCATGCTGGATTCTGAGGCGCGTGCTTTCGGCGCCGTGATGACGCGCGAGCTCCTTTTCCAGGACCGCACGTTGCCCGGCGAGAATAAGATGCAGATCGGGTTGAGAACGCAGCGCGGCGAGTGCACCCGGGACCGTAATGGCCGGGCCATGATCGCCGCCCATGGCATCCAGGGCGATGGTTACAGCCAACGGTTGGTCCTCGTTCGCGGTGTTTGCCAGCCGCAGGCTTAGTCTGCCTTGACGTCGATCACCTTGCGGCCGCGGTAGAAGCCGGTCGCGCTGATGTGATGCCGGCGATGGGTCTCACCGCTGGTCGGCTCTACGGAGAGGTGCACCGGTGTGAGCGCGTCATGCGAACGGCGCATGCCGCGGGTGGAAGGAGATTTACGGCTTTTCTGGACTGCCATGGCTGTGCCTCGTTCGGTTTACGGTTTTTACGGATGCTTGCCCTTGAACCCGCGCAGGTCGGCGAACGGGTTCGTTTTCTTTTCGGTCACGGACACTTTGTCCGTTGTCATCGGAATTGCCAATTCACATTCACCCTCGGCGTGCCCTGGAATCATGGGCATGGCCAGCAATAGCTCATCTTCTACCAGCTCGATCAGGGAGAGTGGGCACTCCACGATCAACGTTTCGCCCTCTTCCGGCTCGGCCTCGCCCGGTTGCAGCACAGTGAATCGCGGCTGTGCGACAAGCTCAATTGTCAGTGGCTTCAGACAGCGCCCACAGGTCATCTCGACCTGAGTGCGAATCGTGCCGTGCATGTGGCGCACAGTTTGGGCAGTTCGCCCGAACTGCAAATCCACTGTAACCGGCTGATCAGCAACGAGGGTCAGCTCCCGCAATCGCGACATGCTCTTGCCCGGAAGCACACCGCGGAGTCGTGCCCCCTCGTCCGCCAGGCGGATTGGGTCGATCTGCTCAGGCAACTGGCCAGACATAAGCGGCGCATGATAGCTTTGCGTGTAACTCCTGTCAAAATAAGCGTTAATTCCGCTTTTCGGTTATTGACAGGCACCGGCGCATTCCGTAAAAGACTTACTCGGGTGCGTTTTCTCCCAGGCCACATGGCCCCACCTTTCAGGCCGGCTTCCAACCAAACGGAGCATCTGTGTTCAGCAAGATTCTGGTCGCCAACCGCGGCGAGATCGCGGTGCGGATTGTGCGCGCCTGCGCCGAAATGGACATCAAATCGGTGGCGATCTATTCCGACGCCGATCGGAGTGCCTTGCACGTCAAAAAGGCCGATGAGGCCTATAACCTCGGTCCCGACCCGGTCGGCGGCTATCTCAATGCCCACCGTATTGTGAATCTCGCGGTTACCGCCGGCTGTGATGCATTGCACCCCGGATATGGTTTCCTGTCCGAGAATCCACAGCTTGCTGAAATCTGCGTGCGCCGCGGCATCGCCTTCATTGGCCCTTCGGCCGAAGTGATCCGCGCCATGGGCGACAAGATCCATGCGCGCAAGACCATGATCGCGGCGGGTATCCCGGTGGTGCCGGGCAGCGAAGGCAGTCTCAAGGACGTCGCGGAAGCCGTGAAGCTGGCCAAAAAGATTGGCTACCCGGTGATGCTCAAAGCCACCAGCGGCGGTGGCGGACGCGGCATTCGTCGCTGCGACAGCGAGGACGACCTGAAGCGCAGCTATGAGCGTGTCGTGTCCGAGGCCACCAAGGCGTTCGGCTCTGCGGATGTGTTTGTGGAAAAGGCCGTGGTCAATCCGCGTCATATCGAGGTGCAGATCCTGGGTGACCGGCACGGCAATGTGATTCACCTGTTTGAACGCGACTGCTCGATCCAGCGCCGCCATCAGAAGCTCGTTGAGATCGCGCCCTCGCCGCAGCTCAGCGAAGAACAGCGCCAATACGTGTGCGGGCTCGCCGTCAAGGCAGCCAAGGCGGTGCACTATGAAAACGCCGGTACCGTCGAGTTCCTGTTCGATCACCAGGACAACTTCTACTTCATGGAGATGAACACGCGCCTGCAAGTCGAACACACCGTGACCGAGCAGATTACCGGCGTGGACATCGTGCAGGAGCAGATCCGCATCGCCAGTGGCGAACCCATGTCCTATCAACAGTCAGACATCGCCCGGCGCGGTTACGCCATCCAGTTCCGCATCAATGCGGAGGATCCAAAGAACGACTTTCTGCCAAACTTCGGACGGATCACGCGTTATTACGCACCCGGCGGTCCGGGTGTACGCACCGATGCAGCGATCTACACCGGCTACGAATTCCCACGTTATTACGACTCGATGTGTGCCAAGCTCACCATCTGGGCGCTCACCTGGGAACAGGCCATCGCGCGTGCCCAACGCGCGCTGCGCGACACCGGTGTGCAGGGGGTGAAAACCACCATCCCCTATCATCAGGAGATTCTCAAGACCCCGGAGTTCCGGGCCGCGAAATTCGATACCGGATTCGTCGAGCAGCATCCGGAACTGATAAACTATTCGGTACGGCGGCCACCCGCACATCTGGCGGCGGCGATCGCCGCCGCGATCGCCGCGCACCACGGCTTGTAACTGCATCGGAATCTCACGTCATGGCGTCCAACAAGAACAAGGTCCACGTCACCGATCTCATCCTGCGGGATGCGCATCAGTCGCTCATTGCCACGCGCATGCGCACCGCCGACATGTTGCCGATCTGTCCGAAGCTCGACAAGGTTGGTTACTGGTCGCTGGAGGCCTGGGGCGGCGCAACCTTTGACGCCTGCATCCGCTTCCTCAAGGAAGATCCGTGGGTACGATTGCGCCAGCTGAAGAAGGCGCTGCCCAATACCCCGATCCAGATGCTGCTGCGCGGCCAGAATCTGCTCGGCTACCGGCACTATTCGGATGACGTGGTCGAGGCGTTCGTAAAGAAGGCGGCCGAGAACGGCGTGGATGTGTTCCGCATCTTCGACGCCATGAACGACTTGCGGAATATCACGGTGTCGGTCAAGGCGGTGATCAAGGCCGGCAAGCATGCCCAAGGCGCAATCTGCTACACCACGAGTCCGGTACACACCATCGAACACTTCGTGGAGCAGGCAGTCGAACTCGAGAAGATGGGCTGTCACTCGATCGCCATCAAGGACATGGCCGGGCTGATCACACCGGCGCGATCCGCCGAGTTATTTGCCGCATTGGCGAAGTCCGTCAAATTGCCGCTGCATTTCCATTCGCACACCACCGTCGGTATCGCCAACATCTCCATGTACAAGGCGGTCGAGAACGGTGCCCGGCATGTGGACACGGCGATCAGCTCTATGTCCTGGGGCACCAGTCACTCACCAACCGAGAGCATGGTGGTGGCACTCCACGACACACCCTACGACACCGGCCTCGACCTGCCGCTGCTGCAGGAAATTGGTATGTACTTCCACGAGGTGCGCAAGAAGTACCACCAGTACGAAAGCGAGTTCAACGGCATCGACACGCGCGTGCAGGTCAATCAGGTGCCGGGTGGCATGATTTCCAATTTGTCGCATCAGTTGAAGGAACAGGGTGCGCTGACCCGCATGCACGAAGTGCTGGCCGAGATTCCGCGCGTGCGCGAAGACCTCGGATTCCCGCCGCTGGTCACACCGACCTCACAGATCGTCGGCACCCAGGCAGTGCTCAATGTGCTGACCGGAAAGCGCTACAAGAGCATCACGAATGAGGTGAAGCTCTATCTTCAGGGTCGCTACGGCCAGGCGCCGGGCGTCGTCAACGATGCAGTCCGCAAACTTGCCATCGGCGATGAAGAGGTCATTACCTGTCGTCCGGCCGATCGTCTGAAGCCGGAGATGGACCGCCTGGGACACGACATCGGTGAGTTCGCCAAGAGCGAAGAAGACGTGCTGACCTATGCCATGTTTCCGGAGATTGGGCGTAAATTTCTCGAGGAACGGGCCGCCGGGACCCTGCGACCCGAGGAGCTGCTGCCCTTGCCGGGCACGCAGGTGGCGGCCGTGGCACCGCTTGCCCCGACCGATTTCAATGTCACGGTGCATGGCGAGACCTACCATATCAAGATCACGGGTGCCGGCCATCTCGCGGCGGAACGCCGGCCGTTTTATGTGTCGCTGGATGGTGTACCGGAGGAAATTCTGGTCGAGACCTTGAGTGAGGTGGTACCGACCGAGGGCGGCATGCTGGATAGCAAGCGCGTCACGAAGTCGTCGCGTCGTCCCAAGGCTAGCAAGGAAGGTCACGTGACGAGCTCCATGCCCGGCACGATCGTCGACGTGGTGGCGAAAGTCGGCGCCAAGGTCAAGGCCGGCGATCCGGTACTCATTATCGAGGCCATGAAAATGGAGAACGAAGTACCCGCGCCCATCGCTGGCACGATCAAGGCCGTGAATGTCGTCAAGGGCGACAGCGTCAATCCGGACGAGGCGCTGGTCGAGATTGAGTGATGCCAAAGCGCCACGGCTGTCACGTGGACAGAACATGCCGCTTTCACTGACGGCATGGGATTTGCTGGCTGGTTAAACGTACCGAATACCCTTTCGTTAAAATATTTTCCCTCCGGGCCGCTTCGCCCACGCGACAGCATGCATGCACCTAAATTGATTTTGGCTTCCTCCTCGCCTTTCCGGCGCGAACTCTTGTCGCGCTTGATGTTTCCCTTTGACGTGGTCGTACCGGATGTGGATGAAACACCGCGTCAGCATGAATCGCCGCAGGCGCTGGTTGAGCGTCTCGCCATCGCCAAGGCGCAGATTGTTGCAACGAAACACCCGGGCGCTCTTGTAATCGGCTCTGACCAGGTGGCCGTGCACAACGGTGAGATCGTCGGCAAGCCACACACCCATGAACGTGCCGTGCAGCAGCTCAGAACCGCCTCGGGCAGAACGGTGATGCTTTATACCGGGCTCGCGCTCGTGAACAGCAGTTCAGGCCGGGTGCAGAGCGAAGTGGTGCCGTATGGGGTAACCTTCCGTACGCTCACCGACCGGCAGATTGAAAACTACCTGCACAAGGAACAGCCGTATCACTGCGCCGGGAGCGTGAAATCCGAGGGTTTGGGCGTAGCGCTGCTCGAGCGCTTTGAAGGCGAAGACCCGGCCACTCTGATCGGCTTGCCGCTGATCCGCCTGATTCGGATGCTGGAAAACGAGGGTCTGCCCATCATCTGAACCACCCCACGACCATCCCGCCTATACTCGGGGATGAAGGCTGTTGAATCCGCCGGCACTATTCGGAGGTGGTATGGCACTCAAGCCCGTCAACCACAGCAGCGATCCGCTCTACAAGCTGTTGCGCGAAGGGCGCATCAAGGACTTTAACGAGCGTAAGAAGCTCGGCGAGAAAATTGACCTGCGAGACTGCGATTTCCGCGGTCTTGACCTGCGCGGACTGGATACCAGCGGACTCGATTTCAGCGGTTGCTACTTCCGGCAGGCCGATCTGCGCGGCCTGGATTTTTCGGAAGCACAACTTGTCGGTGCGAGCATCAACGGCGCAAAAATCTCCGGTACCCTCTTCCCGAAAGAACTGACCGCCGAGGAAATCACGCTCTCGCTGCTACACGGCACCCGTATGCGTTATCGCGTACACGGTTAACGCAATCCACGACCCGATAGGTGCAGTTCAGAGGCCACGGCATGACCCATCGACATGCCGATGCGCCCCGCCAATCGATGTAACAGGTTCTCGCGCACAGTGTAATCCACAATCTCTTCGGCGCCGATCACGTCGCGTGCAACCGTGCTGGTGCTGCCGAAATCGTCCACCAGTCCGAGTTCCTTGGCCTTGGTTCCCGTCCAGAACAGACCGCTGAAGATCTCGCTGTTCGGCTTGAGCGCCGCACCGCGGCCCTGCTTCACGGCATCGATGAATTGCACGTGGATTTCATCTAGCATCTCCTGGGCATGGTGACGTGCCTTCGTATCGAGTGGTGAAAACGGGTCGAGCAACCCTTTGTTTTTACCGGCCGTTAACAGACGCCGTTCAATACCGAGCTTTTTCATCCCATCCACGAAGCCAAAACCATCCATGAGCACGCCGATCGAACCCACGATGCTGGCCGGGCTAGCGTAGATCTTGTCGGCGGCGGCAACGGCGTAGTAGCAGCCAGAAGCGCACATATCGCCAATCACGGCATACAACGGCTTATCCGGGTATTTCTTGCGCAGCCGCAGAATCTCATCATAGACATAGGCCGATTGCACCGGACTGCCGCCCGGGCTGTTGGCTTGCAGAATGATGCCGACTGCTGCTTTGTCCTCAAACGCGTCATTCAGGCCATTGATGATGTTCTCGGCATTCGCGCTGCTATCGGCTGAAATCTCACCGTCCAGATTGACCATCGCGGTATAGCGGCTGGCGAGCGCCTTTTCACCCCAGGTCCCGGAGTGCATGATGAGCAGCAACGCGATCAGATAAACGACGAAGAACAATTTAAAGAAAATGCCCCAACGGCGTGCCTTGCGGCTTTCTTCCAGCGATGCGAACGCCAGCTTCTCAAGCAGCGCGCGTTCCCAGCCTTCTTTTTTGTCCGGTTGTTCAGTATCCATGTCTGTTTCCGTGAAAATCGTTTGCTAAAGTTGGCTCATTTGACCACAACTTCCGTTCAGGCGGAGAGCCACGCCAGTCCGTCTGCTTCGTGCACTGGTACAACCGTCAGCGTCGCGCCACGGCAGGGTCCGCCGACACAGACACCCGTGGCCGGATCATACAGGGCCCCGTGGGTCGCGCACGCAAGATAACGTTGCTCGGCGTCAAAAAATTCGCCTTCCTGCCAGTCAAGCTCGACCAGTTTGTGGGCACAGCGATTCAGGTAGGCAAACACGCGACCGCCATGGCGCACGGCGAACGCCGAGGCGATATGGCCGTTGTGTTCGATCTGAAAGCGTACACCGCGGCCACCATCCTGCAGACGCTGGCTGACGCAGATGCTGTCACCCGGGCGCACGGTCACCGGTTGTGACGGTGACGTTACTTGACCCATGCACACACCTCGGGAAAGGAATCCAGGCAAGCGAGCGCACCGCAACCGAGCAGGCGTTCGCGCGCATGTACACCGTAGCTCACGGCCAGCCCCGCAACCTGCGCGCTGCGTGCCATCTCCATGTCATACACGGTGTCGCCGACCATGAGCGCACGACCGGCGTCGATGCTGGTTTCCTCTAGGATGTCTTCGAGCATCTGTGGGTGTGGTTTGGAGAAGGCCTCGTCCGCACAGCGTGAACTCACAAATAGGTGGCGCATACCGGTTTCATCCAGCACCCGGTTCAGACCGCGCCGTGCCTTGCCGGTGGCGATGGCCAGCAGGTAGCCCTGTTCCGTGAGTTGTGTGAGTCCCTGCGTCACGCCCGGAAAAAGCGGCATGCCGGTGTTATCGAGTTCCAGAAAGTGCTGGCGATAGCGCTCCACGAGGTAGGTCCGGTGTATTGGTGCTTGTTCCGGAAAAAGTACCTGCATCGCTTCATTGAGTCCGAGACCGATGATGTCACGGATGGCTTCGGCGCCCGGGTCGGGAATACCGACATCCACGGCCGCCGCCTGCATGCAGCGCACGATTTTGGCTTCGGAATCCATGAGGGTACCGTCCCAGTCGAAGACAATGAGGTCGAATTGCCGGTTCATGCCGTTGCAGAAATATCGGTGTGGGTACGCAAGTTTACAAGGACGCGCTCGAGTTCGACCGGCAGCGGGGCTTCGATGCGCATTTTACGACCATTCACGGGATGGCGGAATTCAAGACGCGCGGCATGCAGGAACAGGCGCGTGAGGCCATGCTGCTTCATCCGCTGATTAAACTCGCGCATGCCGTACTTGTCGTCGCCGGCGATTGGGTGGCCTATGTGTGCGGCATGTACGCGTGCCTGATGCATGCGTCCTGTCAGCAAACGCACCTCGACGAATGCGGCCTCGGAAAATTTTTCGCGCGGCGTGATGTCGCTGGCCGACTCCTTGCCATCATCGCCCACTTCCACGCGGCGCTCGCCAGATTGCGGCCGGCTGGTCTCGAGCGCTGCATCCACGTGGCGGGTTCCGCCCTGCCACGGACCGGTCACAAGTGCCAGGTAACGCTTGTCCACGCCACCCTCACGCAGCAGGTCGTGCAGCTGTACCAGGGCGGTGCGGGATTTCGCGATCAGCAGACACCCGGAGGTATCGCGATCCAGGCGATGGGCAAGCTCGAGAAACGGACTCTGCGGCCGCAATGCGCGCAGCGCTTCGATCAGCCCAACAGTCACCCCGCTGCCGCCGTGTACCGCCAGACCGGCGGGCTTGTCGAGTACTAGCAGGTGTTCATCTTCGTACAGAACCCGTTCGAGCAGCCAGTCGAGCTTACCGCTCTTGGCCGCTTGGGTGGCGAGATGATCGCCATTGGATTCGGCGCGCCGGACCGGTGGTAAACGCACCACATCTCCCTCTTTCAGGCGGTAATCCGGCTTGGCCCGGCCTTTATTGACCCGTACCTCGCCCTTGCGCAGCAGGCGGTATACATGGGTGCGGGGGACGCCTTTTAGAGCGGTGAGCAGGAAATTGTCTAGACGCTGACCGGCGTGCCCGGCGTCCACGGTCACATGCTGCACCCCCGGACGAGCGCCTTGGGAGGGGGTATTTCGGACCACGTTCATGGCAAAATCATAACAGAATTGCAGGGATTCAGGCTGACTGTTATAGTTCAATAGTGCACCAGACGTTGAGCAAGCTGCGGCAAGTGCACAAGCGGAAAAGGTTTTTGCGCTGGCGGGTATTTCCCCGGCGCCGATCTGCAGGAATCGCCTGTAAAGCAGTTTACCGATTTCCGTGGATCACCGGTGGTCTTTGTGACCGGCCGGGTACCAACGGGTTTTGCATTGCTCGCCCCCTATCGAAGAGCGATGCCCGGAATTGATGCTCCTGTGTGTCGGAATCGCCGACAACTGCGAGCCAGTCGCCAGGCTCATCATAGATTCTGAATTGAATCTCAGAATGGCGGCTAGGTAGAAGTTAGCGGTGTGGCGGTCCCGACCATGGCGTGCGCATGCACGTCGAGCGTCGGAGACAATTTAAAAATGAAGAGAATGCTGTTTAATGCAACTCACCCTGAGGAGTTGCGCGTTGCGATTGTCGATGGTCAAAAACTCATTGACCTCGATATCGAATCCTCCACCTACCAGCAGAAGAAAGGCAATATTTACAAGGCCAGGGTGACCCGCGTGGAACCCTCGCTCGAAGCCGCCTTTGTGGACTACGGTTCCGAGCGCCAGGGCTTTTTGCCGCTGAAGGAAATTTCCCGGATCTACTTCAAGGATTATGACCAGAAGACCCCGATGGGGCAGGTCATGATCAAGGACGTGATCAAGGAAGGTCAGGAGCTGATTGTTCAGGTCGAGAAGGAAGAGCGCGGCTCCAAAGGCGCCGCCCTCACCACCTTTATCAGCCTGGCCGGGCGCTATCTCGTGCTCATGCCCAACAATCCGCGCGGCGGCGGCATTTCGCGCCGCATCGAGGGCGAGGAACGCGCCGAGATGCGCGAGGCCATGGCGCAGCTCAACATCCCCCAGGACTACTCGGTCATCATTCGCACCGCCGGCATCGGCCGCAACGCCGAAGAGCTGCAGTGGGATCTGGATTACCTGGTGCAATTGTGGGATGCCATCAGCAAGGCGGCGACCGAGCGCCCCGCGCCGTTCCTCATTTACCAGGAATCGAACCTCGTCATCCGCGCGATCCGCGACTACCTGCGCTCGGATATTGGCGAGATCATGATCGATAACCCGGAAATCTTCGAACGCGCCCAGCGTTTCATGCAGCAGGTCATGCCGCAGACGCTGGGCAAGCTCAAGCTCTACCAGGACGAGACTCCGCTGTTTTCGCGCTATCAGATCGAGCACCAGATCGAGTCGGCGTTTGCACGCGAGGTGCGACTTGAGTCCGGCGGCGCCCTCGTGTTCGACAAGACCGAGGCGCTGGTAACCATCGACGTGAACTCGGCGCGCGCCACCAAGGGTGCGGACATCGAAGAAACCGCCTTCAACACGAATCTGGAAGCCGCCGAAGAGGTCGCCCGCCAGCTGCGCCTGCGCGATCTGGGCGGATTGATTGTTATCGACTTCATCGACATGACCCCGGCGCGCAACCAGCGCGAAGTCGAAAACCGCCTGACCGAGGCGCTCAAGGCCGACCGCGCGCGCGTCCAGGTGGGTCGCATCTCACGCTTCGGTCTGCTGGAAATGTCGCGTCAGCGCCTGCGCCCATCGCTTGGTGAATCGAGTGCCATTGTCTGCCCGCGCTGTGAAGGCCGGGGGCATATCCGCACTGTCCAGTCGCTCGCGTTGCATGTACTGCGCTCCGTCCAGGAAGAAGCCATGAAGGAAAATACGGCGGCGCTGCATGTGCACCTGCCGGTGGACACGGCGACTTTCCTGCTCAACGAAAAGCGTTACGAAATCAATGCGATTGAAACGCGCCTTGGCACGCCGGTGCTGATCATTCCCGATCCATCGATGGAGACGCCGCACTACCACGTTCGCCGCCTGCGCAGCGAGGAATACGACGAGGAAATCGAGATTCCGAGCTACGAGGTTGAGTTGGTGGAGGAGGAAGAGGAAGAACCGCGCCACCATGGAGCACGTCCTGCCCCGTTGCCGCAGGCGGAAAAACCGGCCGTGCAGAGCATCGCACACACCGCCCCGCCACCCCCTACGCCGGTCAAGGCCGAAGCGGGTTTTTTCAGCCGGCTTGTTACTCGCCTGTTCGGTGCGAAACCAGCCGAACCTGCGGCCACAAAGCCGATAAGCCCGGCGCGCGGTCCACGCCCTCCGCAGGCGCGTGGTCCACACCCGCAGCGTCGTCCGGATAATCGTGAGCATCGTGGGCCGCGTCCGCCCCATCGTGGCAACCAGCAAGCGCGTCCGTCCCATCCGACCCGCGCGGAAGGTCGCCCCGAAGGGCGGCCACAACCCCCGGCACGCACTGAAGGGCGCCCTGAGGCGCGTCCGCCGGTACAGACCGCTGCCAGCGAGGTTCCGCAGACACCCAACGTCAAAGGGCCCACCGAGCAGGCGGAACGCCCGGAAGGCACGGGCAGCGGAAGACGTCGGCGTCGTGGCCGTCGTGGGCGCGGCACAGCCCGTCCGCCGCATGAGGGCACTGGTCAGCGTCCGGAAGGCCAAATGTCTGCTGGGGAGATGCGTGACGAAACGCGCGTGTTGGAAACGGAGCGAGGCAACGAAGCCCTGCCGACTCTGCCTGCAAACGAGCACCGGTTTGAAGAGCAGCCACAGGAGCGCGTCGAGCGGTCAGTGGCGTCGCTGAGCGGCGGGCAGGATCAGCCTGTGACGGTTCCCGTTCAAGCAGCGCCGGTGGCAGCACCGGCGGAAACGGCCGTAGTTCAGACCGAACCACACCCGGCCACGTCGGAACCAAAAAACCCGTAAACCGGAAGTGCCACAACAGCGCCGCAGGCAGCCCTGCGGCGTTTTTTTGGTTCAAAATTTTCTCAGAATCCGTGACGCTGGCGTATGTGCGCCAGCAGTCCGCGCGAGGCTTCTTCAATCATATCGAGCACGCGCTCGAATCCATTCTCCCCGCCGTAATAGGGGTCCGGCACCTCACGTTCCGGCCGATCCGGTGCGTACTCCAGAAACAGGCTGAGCTTGTGCTCCAGTCCGGGCGGACAGATTGCTTGCAGATTGGAAAGATTTTCTCGATCCATGGCGAGGATGTACTCGAACTGTTCGATGTCGGTGCGCGTGACGCGGCGGCCGCGCAAGCCGCTGAGATCGATACCGCGCCGCCGTGCAGCGGCCTGTGACCGTGCATCCGGTGGTGCATCCACGTGGTAAGCGTGTGTGCCAGCAGAGTCGATCTCAATGTGCGTATGCAGGCCTTCGCATTCCACCACACTACGGAACACACCCTCGGCAGTTGGTGAGCGGCAGATGTTACCCAGACAGACAAATAAAACACGAACCATCGTTTTAGTGCTCCGAAAACAAGACGGTCACAGCCGATTTCAGACCTGATTGTGCTGAGTTCATTTGTTGTTGAGAAAATAATTGCGCACGCGTTCCAGATCTTCGGGCGTGTCCACGCCCGCCGCTGGCGCCTGCTCCGCCTCGAGCACGGCAATCTTCTCACCCTGCCAGAGTATGCGTAACTGCTCGAGCGATTCGGTATGTTCGAGCGGACAGGCCGGCCAGGCAGCATACTGCGCCACAAATCCGGCACGGTAAGCGTACAGACCAATGTGACGGAAGGCCTTGATGGCTGCGCTGCTCTGGCCACTCATGATATCGCGCGGCCAGGGTATCGGTGCACGACTGAAATAAAGTGCATAACCTTCGCGGTCGGTGACGACCTTAACGACGTTCGGATTTAGAAAATCCTCGCGGCCGGTAATGGCGTGACAGGCCGTGGCCATGACCGCCGCCGGATGGGCTGCCAGCAGATCGGCGACTTGTCGAATCAGCATCGCCGGCATGAGTGGCTCGTCACCCTGCAGATTCACGACGATCTCTTCCTCGTCGAGGTCGAGCAGACTGATCGCCTCGGCCAGCCGGTCGGTGCCGGAGGGGTGGTCGGCGCGTGTCATCACGACCTCCGTGCCGAGCGCTGTCACCGCGTCACGAATCCGCTCATCGTCGGTCGCCACCACCACACGCTGTGCGCCGCTGGCGCGCGCACATGCTAGCACGCGCGCAATCATCGGCTGGCCCGCGATGTCGAGCAGCGGCTTGCCGGGCAGACGCGTGGACGCGTAACGCGCGGGTATGATGATATGCATATCAGTTTTTAGCGAGGCGTCGCAACGACGCAAGGAAAATCATACAAGAAAACCGCTTCTGAACGGCACGTCGTCGTATCGTTGCGGGAGGAAATTATTTCGTGATTTCCTCATCCGCCATGTGGCGCGCCTCGTCCTCGAGCATCACCGGGATGTCGTCGCGGATCGGGTAGGCCAGCCGATCGGCTTTGCAAATGAGTTCGGCCTTCGCTTTGTCGTAGCGAAGCTGCCCTTTGCACACTGGGCAGACGAGAATTTCAAGCAGCTTCTTGTCCACGTATCGTCTCCTTGAGGCGTTGCAATATCTGTTCGCCCAGGCTCGCGTCGGGCCGGGCCTCGACCGCCAGCACCCAGTATTGAGCGTTGGCGAAGGATTCGCATTTTACCGCATCCTTCTCGGTCAGGATGATGGGCCGGTTGTCATCGAATTCCAGCTCCGCGGCCTGGAAAGCATGATGATCCGGAAACGGATGTGCAATCACGTCCAGTCCCAGGCCGCGCAAACTGGAAAAGAAGCGTTCCGGGTTGCCGATGCCGGCGACCGCGTGCACCGGACCGGAGCGAAATTGGTCCGGCGAGGCGCGCTGTTCCGGATTTGCCAGACTGTAGAAACCAGTGGGCACGAGCACCATCCCCAGCTCGCCCGTCTCCGGTAAGCCGTTGGCCACGCGCACGGATACGGATTTCAGTCGTGATACCGGCTCGCGCAACGGACCGGCCGGCAGACACAGGCGGTTGCCGAAGCGGCGTGCGCTGTCGATCACGGCAATCTCGAGGTCGCGGTGCAGCCGGTAATGCTGCATACCGTCATCACTCACAATCACATTACAGCCCTCCGCAATCTGGCGCTGCGCCGCCGCCACGCGATTCGGTCCGGCGAGCACCGGGCAGCCGCTGCGGCGCGCCAATAGCACCGCTTCGTCGCCCACCTGCTCGACGGATGTCTGCGGCGTCACAGCCACCGGCCAGGTCTGACTTTTGCCACGGTAACCGCGGGTGACAATACCCGGACGGTATCCGGCCTGACGCAGAATATCCGCTAGCCAGATCACGAGCGGGGTCTTGCCGGTGCCGCCAACAGTGATGTTTCCCACCACGATCACCGGCACCGGTAAGCGTGTTTGGCGCAACAGACCCAGGCGGTACAGCGCGCGCCGCAATTGCACCAGGGCACAAAAGACCAGACTCAGCGGTAATAGCAGCAGGCTCACCGGTGTCAGGCGATACCAGTGACGTTCCAGAGCGGGCATGCTGATATCGGTTCAGGCGGCGCTGTCGCTGAACTGCAGACGGTAGAGACGCGCGTACGCACCGTTCCGGGCAAGCAGCTCGGCATGGGTGCCGGTCTCCACCACCTTGCCCTGTGTCAGCACCAGGATCCGGTTGGCGTTTTCAATGGTGGACAGCCGGTGGGCAATCACGAGCGTCGTGCGGTTGCGCATCAGTACGCGCATCGCCTCCTGCACCAGGCGTTCCGACTCGGTATCGAGTGCCGAGGTCGCCTCATCCAGGATCAGGATGGGTGCATTCTTGTAGAGAGCACGCGCGATGGCGATGCGCTGGCGTTGGCCGCCGGACAGGCGCACCCCGCGCTCACCGACCAGGGTGTCGAGCCCTTCCGGCTGCTGTTGCGCGAAGTCCAGTACGTGCGCCGCACGCGCTGCCTCGACGATGCCTGCGTTGTCTATCGGCCCTTCCTTGCCGTAGGCGATGTTGTTGCGAATGCTGTCGTCAAACAGCACCGTTTCCTGGCTCACCAGCGCGATGTGGCTGCGCAGGTTGTTGAGCTTGAGGGTATTGATGTTCACGCCTTCCAGCAGAATTTCACCAGTCTCCACCAGATAAAAGCGCGGCAACAGGTTGGCGACGGTGGTCTTGCCACTGCCGGAGGCGCCAACCAGGGCCACAGTCTGGCCGGGTTCAATCGTGAACGACACCCGATCCAGTACCGGCGCCGTCGAGGTCGGATAGAGAAAGCTCACATTGCGGTATTCAACGCGTCCGTGAACCGACGCCAGCTCGCTCGTGCCCGGATCGTCCTCGGCGGCTTCGTCCATGAGTCCGAAGACGCTCTGTGCGGCCGCGAGTCCGGTCTGGATAACTTCATTCACCATGCTCAGACGCTTGATGGCCGGCATCATGAGGCCCATCGCGGTGATGTAAGAAACGAAATCACCGGCGGTGAGTTGGCCGGCAGTTCGTTGTTGCATTGCGTAATAGATAGCGACCGCGACACCGATTGACGCTAGTAGCTCGACCACCGGCACGTTGACGGCGGCGGCTGTCGCTTTCTTCATGGCTTGCTTGAGATTACGCGCATTCACCTGGTTGAAGGCGCGGGTCTCTGCGTCCTGTGCGCAGAATATTTTCACCACCCGCTGACCTTCGATCGCCTCCTGCACGACATGTGTTATCTCGCCCATGGATTGCTGAATCTGCCGGCTACTTTTGCGGAATCGCAGGCTGATAGTGCGCACCGATACCGCGATCACCGGCGCAAGCAGCATAAATAACAACGTCAATTGCCAGCTCAGATACAACATCCAGCAAAGCAAAAAGACCAGCGACAGGCTGTCCTTGACCATCGAGGTGAAGGCCTTGGTGGCCGCGTTCATTACCTGCTCGACGTCGTAGATCAGCTTGGAGATCAGAATGCCGGAGGAATGCGCGTCGAAGAAACGGCCCGGCAGATGCACGAGGCGGCTAAACATCTGGCTCCGGATCTGGAAAATCACCTGCCGCCCGACCCAGTTGGTGGCGTAGTTCGCCATGAATCCAAACAGGCCGCGCACCACAAAAATGGCGACGACAAGCAAAGGGATGTAACGGACGATATTGGCGTCGTTTTTCACAAAGCCGCCATCGATCAGCGGTTTCATCACCCACGCGAAGCCACCCTCGGTCGCCGACGTCACGGCCATCCCCAGGATCGAGGCCAGGAATACCCATTTGTATGGCCATACATAGGCCATCAGACGCCGGTACAGCCTGAGGGTGGATTGCACGGCGGAGGTGTCGCTCATGCTAAGGAAGGCACGCCTGCACAAGAATAGCCATGTTAGGGAAGGCAAGCTTGCACAATATAGCCATATTAGGGAAAGCAGGCCTGCACAAAAATAACCATTTTAGGAAGGCATGCCTGCACAAAAATAACCATATTATTAATTACGGTTCGCTGCTCGGCGCCTGGGTGGCGAAGGTCAGGTGTGTGTAGCCCAGGCGGTGCGCCGCCTCCATGACACGGATCACCGCCTCGTGCGGGGTCTTGCGATCGGCCTGGATGACAATCACAGGGTCCTTGCGATCGCCAACCGCTTGTTGCATGGCCGTCCGCACGGCCTCGCTGGTAGTCGTCAGGAGCTGCTTGTTGTTGATGAAGTACTGGCCACGTGCGTCGATGGCGATGCGCAGGGTGGCCGACTCGATTTTCGTGTCGCTCGCCGCCTCCGGCAGTTGCAGGCGCAGGCGCGCCTCGTGCGAAAAACTCGTGGTGACGAGCAGAAAGATGAGCGTCATGAGCAGCACGTCGATCAGCGGGATCAGATTGATCTCTGGCTCTTCACGGGTGCGGGTGCGAAAGTTCATAGGCTGGTGTCAGGCCTGTGCGCGCTTGCCGCGCAGGATTTCGATGAGCTTCAGTGCCTCCTGCTCCATGTCCACGGTCAGCTCGTCGACCCGTCCGCGCAGAAAGCGGTAGAACATCAGGCTCGGAATGGCGACCGCCAGGCCGGAGGCGGTGGCGACCAGCGCCTGGGAGATGCCGGAAGCGACAATCGACGGATCGCCGAGGCCGTGTGAGCCGATACCACCGAACATCTGGATCATGCCGAGCACGGTGCCGAGCAAGCCGAGGAACGGCGCAATGGCGGCAATGGTGCCAAGTGTATTGAGGTAGCGCTCCAGTTCCGGCACCACATGCCGACCGGCGTCCTCGATGGCCTCCTTCAGCACTGCATGGTCATGCAGGCGGTTCACGAGTCCGGCGGCCAGCACTTTGCCGAGCGGCGAACTATCGCGCAACAGCGTGAGACGCGACTCGTCGATCTCCTTGCGTTCCAGCCACTGCTGCACCTGGGTGAGCAGCGCCGGCGGAATGACGGTTTTCGTTTGCAGGGTCCAGAGGCGTTCGCCGATGATCGCGAGCGCCGCGATCGAACACAGAATCAGCGGCCACATCACCCAGCCGCCAGCCTTAATCAGTTCAAACACGTGCATCCACCTTCTTGGATTGGGGTTAGCGGAACCGCGCGTAATCTATCAGACGGGCGACGGCACGGAAAGCCGGCGGAAAACTGCTCCTGCGTTTTCCGCACCTCCGCCATCCATGGCGGTCGCGCTCGGATTATTCGCCTTGCCAGTAGCGGCGCTGCGTCTCGCGGTAGCGTTGCAGCGGCAGACCTGGGTTTCCGAGCTGCAAGGTGATCGCACCGGCTGTCGCCGAGTCGGCGAGCAGGATGCCGCGTTCCCGGTAGCGCGCCTCGACCAGCGGATGGGGATGATGATAGCGGTTGCGATAACCGACCGGCAGGAGCGCGACCCGCGGCTGCACAGTATCCAGAAATGCTTCGGTGGAGGATGATTTGCTGCCGTGGTGCGGGGCGACCAGAATGTCGGCGCGCAGCTGCGGCGCGGCACGCACCAGAAGCTCATGCTCTGCCTTGGCGGCAATGTCGCCGGGCAATAGCACCTTCCCGAAATCAGTTTCTATGCGCAATACGCAGCAGCGGTTATTGCCGGTGAACCGAGTATCGGCTTGCGGATGCAGCATCACAAAACGTACGTTGTCCCATTCCCACGCCTGCCCGCTCCGGCAGGCCTCGGCGTTCGGCAGGCGCTCGGGCACGCTCGACAACACACGCGTTACCGGCAGGGCCGCCAACAGCGATGCACTGCCACCGATATGATCATTGTCACCATGACTCACGATCAGCGTGTCCACGCGCGTCACACCTTCGTGCCGCAGAAACGGCACGACCACAACGCGACCCGCATCGAAGCGCGCACTCAGACGGGCGCCGGTGTCGTATACCAGGGTGTGGCTGGCGGTTTGTACGACCACCGCCAGCCCCTGCCCGACATCGAGTAGTGTCACCCGCGCTTCGCCCGGCGCGGGCAGCTCCGGGCGCACCAGAAACATCGGCAGGAGCCACACCAGCCCCAGCCAGCGCGTCGGGATGCCACGCGGTGCCAGCAGGAGCAGCACGCCCACCAGGGCGGCGCCCAGCGTCCAGAGTGGCGGGTTGTGTTGGGTCCATTGGGTCCCCTCAACCCGCGCCAGCCATTCCAGCAATGACCAGAGCATGGCCATGGCCTTGGCGGCGAGCAGAAACGGCCAGGCCGCGAGGCTGTCGGGAAGAAAAAAACTTCCCGCCACACCCAGCAGCGTCGCTGGAATTACCAGCATCTCCACCACTGGGATGGCGACCAGATTGGCAAATGGTCCGCTCAAACTCACCTGCTGAAACAGCAACAACAGCAACGGCAACATGCCGGCCGCGATGGCCCACTGCAACCGACCCCACGCGACGAGTCGTTCTTTCCAGCCTTGGACGTCTGTTCCTGCTACGGCATAGAGAATCACCGCCACGGCCGCAAACGACAACCAGAAACCCGGCGCTATCACAGACAGCGGATCGACCAGCAACACGGTGAGCAACGCCGTCGCCAGCAAAACCGATGGCGCGCTGCGCCGGCGCAGCAACCCACCGCCCAGCGCCACGGCCAACATCACCAGCGCACGTTGCGTGGGAATGGCAAAGCCGGCCAGTGCCGTGTAACCCAGCGCCGCCAGCAACGCGGCGCTGGCGGCGACCAGCGGCGCCGGCACCCACAAGACCGTGACGCCCGGGAGCGACCACAGCCAGCGCACCAGAAAGAACACCAGCCCCGCCACCAAGCCGATATTCATGCCGGAGATCGCAATCAGATGGCTCGTGCCGGTGCGGGTCAACACCTGCCACTGATCATCGGGAATGGCATCGTCGTCACCGTTGGCGAAGGCGGTGATCATCGGTGCGAACCGGTTTTCAGGCAGTAATGCCTGAATGCGCACGGACAGTTGTTGACGAAAACGGTTCAAGCGGTAGCCGGGCAGCAGTCCGTCTGCCAACGTCCCGAGTGGTGCAATCAACCGGTACGGCTCGTGCTCGCGTACATAACCGGTAGCACGGACACGGAGTTGAAACAAATGTGCCTCATTATCAAAACCGCCCGGGTTCTGGTAACCATGCGGGCGCTTGAGGCGCACGCTGAATGCCCAGACGTCACCCACATGTAGCGTCGGCACGGCGTTGTAGAGGCTGAGCTGCACCGTGCGTGGCACCCGAACCGGCTGGTCGTCCAACCAGGCGCGTTCGATGTCGAATGTAAAACGCAGGCCACGCTCGCTTATCACCGGCAGATCGGCAATCCGGCCTTCGACACGCAGGTCCACGCCTTCGAGTTCGGTCGGTAGTCGATCGGCGAGCAAAGTTCCGGCACGCCACGTAACCCACAGGATACCGGCGAGCAGAAACAACATGGGTAAAGCAATACGCGGCCAGCGCCATGCCACAAGCGCGAGCGGCACCAGCAGCCAAGCCCAGGCGAGCGACGGCAACGCGGCCATTTGTTGCACCAGCAGGATACCGGCGAGGAATGCGAGCACGGAAAGACGGATGATGGGCCTCCCTGGCGTTAAACCAGCATCACTGCAGACGCGCCCGGGGGTGGCCCGGGCACATCCAGCTTAACCTCATATGCCACGCAAAATCATCCGCTGCTACTGGCCCGACGCTGCTGCGCAGCGCGCGCACCCGCGGCTGCGGCTGTTCAGCCGCGGGTTGCAGCACGCCAATCTCTGGCACTTCAATTGTCACTCGCTGTCGGGGGCCTATGCGGTGGGATTATTCCGGGCATTCATCCAGTCGCCGACGCAGATGTTGCCGGTGGCGGCCACGGCCATTGCCTTGCGCGTTCACTTGCCGTTGTCATTGGCGCTGGTCTGGATCGCCAGTCCGCTCGACCACCTGTTCCCGACGCGGTCTACCTCGTCCATCCATGGACTCGTCGCCATGGCGCCGATGTTCTACTTCAATTATCGGGTCGGTACCTGGCTGCTCGATCGGCCGAAGCGTGTGTTCAGTTTTGAGTCGAGCGGGGATTGGCTGACGCGCGAGCTGAGCGCACTCTGGCAGCCGCTGTTACTCGGCTGCGAGTTGCGCCGCCGTGCTCGGCTTTGTCGCATTGCACACGCTCTGACGATGGCAAGTGGCACGGGCTTGGCGGCGCCGCGCTGCACAGCGCATCACGCGTCCTTGAGAAGTCCGTCCTCAATCTTGAGAATGCGATCCATGCGTGCCGCCAGGCTCGTGTCGTGGGTCACGACCACGAGACAGGTGCCGAGCTCGCGATTGAGTTCCAGCATGAGCTCATACACCGCCTCGGCGTTGTGGCGGTCGAGGTTGCCGGTCGGCTCATCGGCAAACACGCACAGCGGGTTCGTGACCATGGCACGGGCCACGGCCACGCGCTGGCGCTCGCCGCCGGACAGTTCGCCGGGTTTATGTTCGAGCCGGTGCTCGAGGCCAACGCGCACCAGCATGGCGCGCGCCTGTTCGAGCGCCGCGCTATCCGGCTGGCGCCGGATCAGCAGTGGCATAGCGACGTTCTCGAGCGCGGTAAATTCCGGCAAGAGATGATGAAACTGGTAAATAAAACCGAGTGCGCGATTGCGCAACTGGCCACGCGCCGTCTCGCTGAGTTTGGAAAAATCCTGCCCATCCAGCTCGACACTACCGCTGGTGGGGGTGTCCAGGCCACCGAGCAGATGCAGCAAGGTGCTCTTGCCGGAACCGGACGGGCCAATGATGGCCACGCGCTCGCCGCGGTTGAGGCGCAGATACACGCCGCGCAACACTTCGACGTTGAGTTCGGCATCGCGAAACACCTTCACCAGACCGGTGACGCGCAGCACAGGCTTATCGGCGTGCGTTGTCATTCGTAGCGCAGCGCCTCGGCCGGTTGGGTCTGGGCGGCGCGCCAGGCCGGATACAGGGTGGCGAGGAAGCTCATCAGCAGTGACGCGAGCGTGATGGCGGCCACATCCAGCCATTCGATGCGCGACGGCAGATCGCTGATGTAGTAGACATCGGCCGCGAGGAAGCGAATGCCGAACAGGCCCTCAAGAAAATGCACAATGACTTCAACATTGAGTGCGAGCAGTACACCGCCAACGGCACCGAGCAGCGTGCCGACCACGCCGATGATGCTGCCCTGCACCATGAAGATCCCCATGATGCTCAGCGGACTCGCACCCAGAGTGCGCAGGATGGCGATCTCGGCACGTTTGTCGGTAACCACCATGATCAGTGTCGAGACGATGTTGAAGGCCGCGACCGCGACGATCAGCAGCATGATCACGAACATCACGGTCTTTTCCATCTTGAGCGCGCGGAAAAAGTTGGAGTGTTCGCGCGTCCAGTCACGCACCTGATAGGCATCGCCGAGCTGCTCGTTGAGTGCCAGCGCGCGCTGCGGCGCACGATAGATGTCGTCGATCTTGAGGCGCAAGCCGCTCACCTTGCCCTTCATCTGGTAGAGCGTGGCGGCGTCGTCGAGATGCATCAGCACGAGCCCGCTGTCGAACTCATACATGCCGACTTCAAAAATGCCGACCACGGTGAAGCGGCGCAGGCGTGGCAGCAGACCGGCGGGTGTGAGTTGGCCCTCCGGGGTGACAATGGTCACAGGTGTGCCAACCTGAGCACCGAGCTTCCAGGCAAGATCACGCCCGAGCACGATGCCATACTCACCGGGCTTGAGGGCCGCCAGGCTGCCTTCCACCATCTTGTCACCGAGATCGGCGACCTTCGGCTCCTCGTCGGGCAGGATGCCGCGCACAATCACGCCGCTCGCCGTGCGGCCGCGCGTGATCATTCCCTGGCCTTGCACGAACGGCGCACTCGCCACATAACCGGGCTGGCCACTCGCCGTCTTGGCGATCGCTTCCCAGTTTGCGAGCTGGCCGCGTTCGCCGCTGATGGTGATGTGCGACACCACACCCAGGATGCGCGCACGCAACTCCTCGCCGAAGCCGTTCATGACGGAAAGGACCGTGATGAGCACGGTCACGCCCAGTGCGATGCCGATCATCGAACTGAGCGAGATAAAGGAGATGAAGTGGTTGCGGCGCTTGGCGCGCGTGTAACGCAGACCGACCAACAACTCAAAGGGGCGCGCCATGCAGAAGAATCAGAGTGAGAACAATTGAATCAAAAAAGGCTAATCGCCATTAAACCACAGCCGCGTGGCCGCGAGAAACCGCGGCCTCCATCAACGCGTCATGGGCTGCCCCTCGGTGCGCGACACGGTCGCCGGCAGGCGCAGAAGCGCCGTGCCGCCATCGTCGACAATGTCTGTGTGCAGTGCGGCCGAAAGCTCGCGCAATGTCTCGACGACGCCCGCGGCAGACGTGCCGGTGAGCGGTTTCGGCTGGAACTCGACCTGAAAGTTGTTCACATTGATGGGGTAAAGACGCAGTGCCGACACATGCCGCCCGTCGAACGTCAGCTCGGCCACGGCACTGACCTGCGCGTCTTTGCTGTACGAGCCGAAGGTGAAATTACCGAGGCTGTACAGGATCACACCGTCCTTGTAGTGCTCGATGCCTTGCAGGATATGCGGGTGATGTCCGATCACCGCGGCCGCACCGGCATCAATGGCCACGTGGCCAAGGCGGGTCTGATATTCGCGCAATGTGGTCTTGCCTTCCTGCCCCCAATGAAACGATACCAGCACGATATCGGCCTGTGTGTGCGCCGCGCTCACATCGGCACGCACAGACGCCTCGTGGCCGAAGGCAGTGCCAGGTTTATTGTCTTCGGCGTAGAAGTGCTCGGGCAGCGTGAGCGAATAGGCGAGCAGCGCGACACGCGTACCACCCACAACAAAAATCGCCGGACGGCGCGCCGCCTGGAGGTTCTCCCCTGCCCCGATATGGGCGATGCCTACGGCATCCAGCGCCTCGATGGTCTGGGCCAGTCCGTCGGCCCCGAAGTCCAGAGTGTGGTTATTGGCGAGCGACACCACGGAGAAGCCGGCATTGCGCAGAGCTGGCCCAACCTTGTCCGGTGGCGAGCGGAACACGTAGGTCTTGTCCTGCTCAGGCGTGCCGCGCGTGGTGAGCGGGCCTTCGAGATTACCGAACACAATTTGCGCACCGGCAAAAAACCGGCGCACATCTGTGAAGGGGTAGTCGTAGCCATTCGCCTGCAACACCGGGCGTGCCGTGCCATCGAGCATCATGTCACCCACCGCAATCACCTTGAGTGGCTTGGCGGCTTCGGGTGTCGGTGAGACGGCTTCCGGCGCCACCGCCGGTGGCGTTGGCGGTGGCGGTGGTGTTGCCACGGGCGGTGCGATGCTGGCGCAACCGAGGAACAATGATGCGACGATCAACAAGAAGATCTGGGGCGGACGCAAGAACATGAAGAATTTCAATCTGTGGTTACCAATAGTAAAGT